>Ga0187892_10000136_pt1 | contig 178419 bp, 150 predicted proteins | sample MA1701073metaG_FD_139345 | JGI IMG/M metagenome (GOLD analysis project Ga0187892, IMG submission 139345) | Bio-ooze microbial communities from a basaltic lava cave in the Kipuka Kanohina Cave System on the Island of Hawaii, USA - MA170107-3 metaG ...
CGGAACCGAAAACAGAAACGAGCGTGGGGGAAAGGGGGCGGTGCATCCAGACCACCCCGACCGACCGAAGCCTCGGGTCTGAACGAATAGCCCACCTACTCATGAAATATGCGGGCTAAGCCCATCGGGCTGGAACCTGGACGGGGGGGGTGAGGAGTGAGAAGCGCGTAAACGTAAGAAGGGTGTGAAGGTGATAAGAACGCGACCCGCTACGCAGGCAAAGGGTCGTCACCGTCGCGAGAAGGGATTCTGGGGCTACCGAATAACAGCGGACCCTGGCACCAGCTATGCGCAGCGGTGGATTGCACCGGCGTTACAACTACCGGTCTGATCCCCGCCGAATGACTGGGAAAGTCTTTGGTTATCCGCCCTTGCGGCTCTGATAGCAATCCCGACAGTACACTGGACGGCCATCGGTGGGCTTGAAGGGAACCTCGGTCGGCTTGCCGCAGCCGGCGCAAGTGGCCGGGTGCATTTCGCGAGCGCCGCCGCGACCGCCATATCCGCCCATTCGTCCGCCGCCGCCACCGCCGCCGCCGCCGGAGGACTTGCGTTTAGTACGACAGGCGGCACAACGCTTGGGTTCGTTGGTGAAACCGCGCTCGGCATAGCGCTGCTGATCCTCTGCCGAATGGGTGAAAGTGTCCTGGCAATCTACACAAGTGATGGTTTTGTCCACGTACGTCATAAGTGAGGCCTCTCGAATGGGCGAGGCCGACGAAGCTTCGGCGGGGATCCTCTTAGGCCGAGCGGCCAGGTTAACAGAGTGGATGCTCCTGATGAAGATCGACGGTCAAACCCTTATCCGCCTCAAATCAGAACCTAAGGGCGGTGGGCTGTCAAGTGCACTTGAGAATTGTTCCGGTCATTTTGTTCCCGCCTGAGGAGCGGTCGGGCGGTCGGATAGGGTGGTTTGGGCGGCATCCCGGATGGCAACATGGCGACTCAGGAGGGTTAAATCCCTGCGGAGGCGTCGCAAACGGGCATAAACCATGAAAAACCCGATCAACATGACGATCACGGCACAGTAGAGTACAAGGTCGGCACCCCGTCCGATGCCGAGGAAACCGGCGAGGTGGACGGTCAGGTCCGGACTGGCGATGGCCAGCCCGGCTGCCAGCCAGACGATCGCCCAAAGGCCCCCCTCCCGGCGGGTGGCCCAGCCTCGGAAAATGGCGGCAATGCTCATGACGAAGAACGCTGCCGCCAGAACAACCGCGAAAACCTGGAAGAGGGAGGGCGTGAGACTGGGCGCGGATTGTTGAGCCGATTCGAGACCCCCGCCTGCAAAGGAATGGACGACGGACAACGTAAGCGAAACCGCGTAAATCAAGTTCAAGGCAATACCCTTCCCATCAGGTATTGGAAAGCGATTCGTATCGCGCCGCGGGTCGATTGTCCTTTCCGTAACGAGTAGGGAGTGTATCGGATCTGAACGGGAACTTCCGTGTAGGGCAGGCCGGATTGACGCACCTGGTCGATCAATTCGGTGGCGTGGGCCATGCGGTCGAGGCGGAGGTTGATCCGCTGGGCGGCCCGACGGGAGAAGGCACGAAGCCCGTTGTGGGCGTCAGTGAGGTTCACGCGGTTGACCAGTCGGGTAAACAGCACCCCAAGGCGCAACACCAATTTTCTCATAGGCGGCATACTTACACTTTCACCGAGGAACCTCGATCCTAGAGCAATATCGTACTCGCCGTTGAGGATTGGGGAGAGGAGGGGGGCGATGTCCTCGACGCGGTGCTGGCCGTCGGCGTCGAAGGTCACGATGTACTCGGACCCGCAAAGGAGGGCGAAATCGATGCCTGTTTGCAGGGCTGCTCCCTGTCCGCAATTGATGGGGTGTCGGAGGAGGTAGGTGGCGTGGGGCTGGGCGGCTTTAGGGGTGCCGTCGGTTGAGCCGTCGTCCACGACCACGATATTTTGGCACAAGGAGCGAAGTTCCTGCAGGACGGGCCCGATGGCAGGGGCTTCGTTAAAAGCGGGGACGACGATGAACAGGCCGTGGGGAAGAGCCGCAGCCGGGGGGGTGGGTAGTTGGCTTTTGTTGGAAATGTCTTGGGTCACCCACGGTTCTACCAGGTCTTTTTGTTCAGTTCGCCAAGAGAGGATTATACCAAAAGTTGAAGACCATATTTGAGGCCCGGACGACGTTCGATTTCTTGGACGCCTTCCGGCAACTGGCAATGAAATGAGTATCGTACACCGTCAGTTCTAGCGTGGTCGTGGAGGGGGTTCTTGGCGTGCGGGCGAGGGGTGACCGCATTCAGAACAGGTCCCTGAATCACTTCCAAATAGGTCATAGCCGCACCGGATGCAAAGACCGCGACGGATTCGGTATCGCCGCCGTGACCAGGACGAAAACGGGTTCATGAGCAAAACGACGGAAACCAAACCACAGATTGTCGCAAAGGCATAGCAATTAACCCAATACCGAGCCAACCTGTGCCCACCTAGAGAGATGGAGCGAAGTCCGGTCGAACCGGCAGCGCCCGCAATGGCGTCGCTCCGAGTCAGCCGAAAAGGTTTTCCACACTTGTTCACCACAAGCGTTAACCCATCGAAGGGCGCGTAATTCTTGAATACGCCTATAAAGCGGTTAGTTGATATTATGTCATAAGGGAAAGCGAGTGGTTTCGGGATCATTCTTGCGTCAATCCAGTAAAAGACTGCATCCTCGACGCGCAAGCCGATATATCGACCTGTAGTTGGTTCGGAGTAAATCGTTATTCCAAGCGGATACACATTGCTTACGATAGCAAGGATCACAGCAAGTGAACTGAGGCTAATGGAAAAGGCTAAGACTCCGAACCGCACCTTTTTGGGTAATGACATTTGAGATGATGGCCGACTTAGCACATGTTTATCCCGTCAGAGTAATTCCGGGGATAGTCCAGCAACACCATATATTACTCTAACGGGCCTTCTACTTTCGACCGTCCTTGCCGGGAATCAGAACCTCTGGCCGGCAAATCTCTTCAATCGCTTGAGAACACGTTCGCTACCCAGGGAGAGTCGGTCGCCATAGGGTCTGCACCCGGGAAGGGGGGAGGGTGGTTCGTCACCCACAAGAGGTGACGCTACAGCTTCGCTTCCCGAAGGGGTGCGTGCGAGAAAGGATTCTCGCATGAGCGAACCGTGCGAGAAGGGATTCACGCACGAGCAGATCCCGACGCTGCATAAGAGCGGTTTTGCCAGATCGCCCAGATTAACAGGTGTGACCGCTCGCGAGCGTGAATCGAACGTCGTGGATGAGGGTGAAGTCGCAAGGTGCGGGCGCTTACACCTCAGTCCGCGACAGGTGGTGAGTGATGCGCTTCGTGGTTGCAAGATGTTGTGGATTTGCGGCGCGAATCGCGCGAAGAATTCATTTTCCTTCAAGGGCGAAAAACAGCACGGACGATACTATTGCTGACGGCGTATCCGTCCGAGGAAGTTCGATGGATCGGCTCCTCGCAGTGTAGACATTCCTGATCTTTCTGCGTTCATTCACGGAAGAATGCGTGGGCGGAACGGCTTCGGCGAACCGGAGTCGGTGCGGGCATTGCGCAAACGGTGCGGAACCGTTTTGCGAGCCCAAGGGTCAGGTTGGAAGCAACGGATCGCTCGCTTTCGGCGAGGATTCGCTCAAGGAAGTGGCTACATGAGCGAGATGATCTGCATCGAGAGCATTTTTCCGGCGGCTCCCAACGTTCGATTCACTTTGGGGAATGGCCAATGCCGCGAACTTCCCGATCCCGATAGCGCGGGGGGCGTCGCGGTCGCGCGTGCAGATAACTCGTTACGTCACATGGCGGAACAATCCAGCATGCGAAGGGCGCGCATTCGCGCCATTCAGGCCGAAATTGAGTCCGGCACCTACGAAACCGCCGAAAGAATCAGCGGCACCGTTGATCGATTGCTGGCAATCAGGCTGTAGGCCAAAGGCTGTAGACTGTAGGCTGTAGGTACAAGACAAGGGATTTCAGATCGCAAGGTTTTGAAATGTAAAGAATGCCTGTCGGTCTGACGCTTAATCCGGTCGGATGGGGAAGGAAAGTCTGGCCAGGACCAATCGCTGAAAATCCCAGTTCTCATAGGCCGATTCCAGCATCGTTTCGATGTTCGGGTTTATCGGGCCGTCATGCCGCTTGCGGCCGTTGATGATGACGGTGACCGGTTTCGCATGATCGAGCATCCCGTCGAAGATTCGCAGTTCGAGTTCGGCGATTCGCTTTGTTTCGAGGTGAATCGTCTGGCCTTCCACGCGGCCGCCGAGGTGGAAGAGTTTTTCCTTGAATGCGTCTGTGATGAACGCATCGCGATCCGTGGTGGGGGCGACGGCAATGGAGAGCTGGTCCTCGGTCCAGACGTCGCCGTAAGTCTTGGCGGCGCGCAACCATCCAACGTCGCCCTGCGAGGGATAACGGAACCAATGGGAGACCGACCGCCCCGGTTTGGCGCGAGTCTGGAGGCGAATGGCCGTCGAAACGTCCTCATTGGCGGACCATCGAGGCAACATACCGAATTCTCCAGAATCAAAAGGGACGGTCACCTTGTTGATCGGTAGCGAGGTCAGGCGGGCAATGGCCATGATTGCGTTGAGGTGGGCGTCGGTTACCGAAAGCGGCGCGGCATTTGATCGGTCCAGCACAGGGGCAATGACGGTCTGGGGCAGTTCTTTCAGATTTGGAAGCAGCAGGGGGTAGGTCTGCTGAGGAAAGGGCAGTTTCGGATTCGATGCCACGGTGATGACACCCGCGAACGGGTCGGGCTGGAAAAGGCTCGCCATCCAGGCGGACGATCCGCCTTCCTGGAATCCGAACAAATAGAGTCGGTCCGTGTCGAGCGGCATTCGCCGGCGTAGCTCGCGGATGATTCCGCGGAGGTCCTCCGCGGAGGCGGGATGCTGGTGGAACCTCCCGCCGATGGGACGAGACAAAGCCACCACGCAGCAACAATCTTGAAGGCTTGGACGGAGTATAGCGAGTGCACGGTTAAGCGTGCGGTTGGTATCGGCCAATTCGTCATCGCTGGGCATGCACAGAACGAGTCCACGTCGCAGAGCTGGATCGAGGTTGCGGAGCCCGCGGTACCTGGCCGTGATGGTTCCAGAAGTAGAAGTCTGAATGTTGAAATCGCCGCTGGGAATCGGCTTCCAAACCATGAGCTGCCGAATTGCGGCTGCGACGGATTCGATTGAAGCGTCCGTAGCCTTCTTGATGGATGCCGCGAGTTTGGTGCGCTCGTCGGAGTCGTTGTTGCGAAAGTATTGATCGACGAGTTCGTGCAGCGTCAGAGGGTTTGGTTGTGCAATCTCAGGCTGATCGGCATCTCGCGAATCCCATGAAAGGCATGGGATTGTCATTGCGAGAAGCAATGTCGCCAACCATGGATGGAGCATTGACCGACCCAATCGGGCCGCATTTTAGCTCAAGAACGGTAATTCCGACATTCGATAGGATTTGTCGAAATGAGATAAAATTGACTTATACGCTTTAAGTTAAGATTGTCTCGCGCCGATCTGAAAAGTTGGGGAGTTCTTCGGTTGGTATCTCGTTTGACGATTGAACCTTATGAATTGACAGCGCATGGAAAGGGCCTATAATGCCCCCCGGCAATATTCTTGGCATGTCGCTGGTTGGATGGAGATCAGCCCATGTCGAAGCGGAACGGTCTGCCCATTGGAGCGGTGGGAAGAAAACTTGAACTGTCGCTTCCTGGGCGGTGACGGACTGGGGATGGCTGCTGTGAAGATTACTTCGTCCACGCGTGGTGACTCGACCCGTGCGATCTAACCGGGTCGGGCGCTGGTCGGACTTTCGGCCGAGGGGGAATTCCCCCGACAGGCGGAGTTACGCAATGGGCTAGAAGTTGCGAGCTCCATTTTGCCGTTCGGCCGGATATCCGCGTGGGATCGCAGATTGCACCCACGTTTTTTTTTGGGGACGTGGCGGCAGAACCGGGATGAGGACGGGTCGGCGCTGATTGGGGGTAACACTCGTTTGTTGGGAAGAATAACCGGAGCTGTATGAACACCGATCTTATTCGATTTATAGATTCGCTCAGTCGCGACAAGAACATCGCGAAGGAGAGCGTCTTTGTGGACCTGGAGGCGGCCATGGTTTCGGCGGCGAGAAAGGCCTACGAGGAGATCGAGGACGTTGACGTGCGCATTGATCGCCTCACCGGCGACATTGAGGCAAGGGTGGCGGGCGAGCCGATCGACATGAAGTCGCTGGGGCGCATCGCCGCACAGACGGCCAAGCAGGTCATGATCCAGAAGATACGCGAGGACGAGCGGGACGCGATCTTCGAGGAGTATTCACAGCGCGTGGGCACGGTGGTGACCGGAACGCTGATTCGCTACGAAGGCGGCGGGATGGTGGTCAACCTGGGGCGGACGGAGGCGTTCCTGCCTCGCAGCGAGCAAATCCCCGGACAGGTTCATCAGCCCGGCGAGCGCGTTCGCGGCATGATCCTCGACGTCCGAGAGGAGCAGAACCACGTTCGCATCGTGCTGACGCAGACGCACCCCGACTACATCCGGCGAATGTTTGAGATGGAAGTTCCGGAAGTGGCGGAGCGGATCATCGAGATCCGGGCCCTGGCCCGGGAGGCCGGTTATCGCACCAAGGTGGCCGTTTCCTCCATCGACTCCAAAGTAGACGCGGTAGGGGCGTGCGTGGGCGTTCGCGGCAGCCGGATCAAGAACATCGTTGACGAATTGGGCGGCGAGAAGATCGACATCGTGCGTTGGAACGAATCGTCACAGGTGCTCATCACGAACGCGCTAAAACCGGCGGAAGTGAAAGAAACATTCCTGTGCTTCGAGCTCGGCCGGGCGACGGTGATCGTCGATGAAGATCAATTGTCGCTGGCCATCGGCAAGCGCGGTCAGAACGTCCGGCTGGCGGCGAGGTTGACGGGTTGGGACATCGATATCCTTACTCCTGCGGAATATGACCGGAACGTCGATCAGATGGAGGAGACGTTCAAGTCCGTCGAAGGCGTTGAGGACGTGACGTTGGATAAGATGCTGGCGATTGGATTGATCTCGCTGAGTGATCTTGCGGAAGTCGGCACGGAGCCGTTGGTCAATGAGATGGGCATGAGCGAGGAGTTGGCGGCCAAGGTGGTGGAGGTGGCGGGAGAAGCGGCCAAACGATTCGCGGTCGAGGCGGAAGCGTCCAAGAAGCTCGCCGCGGAGGCGAAAAAGGCGGCACAAGAGGCTATCCTTCGTGGTGAAACGCCTGAAGCGGGGGTCGAGGAATCGGCGGCCTCAGCACGCGAACCCATGAGCGCCGAAAAGCGCGAGGCCGCGCTGATATCCGATCTTGCGGCGGTATGGCGGGCGGCGCAGCGGGCGGAGCAGAACCTGGCCCGCAACAAGGCTGACGAGGAGTCGAAGGGGCGCAAAGACGCTCCCGACGCCTGAGTTGTGGCGAAGGTACTTGCCTGACTAATCAGCGCCGGCGTGTGGTAGTCGTCGGTTGCTTGCGTCCCGCGCTCGGGGCGTGTCGGCGTTAGGAAAGAAGTGGATGGAGATCGGTTTTGGCTGACAAAATGCGCGTTCACCTCCTGGCCAAGGAGCTAAACGTCTCCAGCAAGGCGATCATCGACAAGTGCCTGGCAGAGGGCATTGACAGCGTCAAGAACCACATGTCGACGCTCAGCGCCGGTCTTCACGCGACCATCACGGAATGGTTCAGCGAAGGGGGTCATGATACCGCACTGGAGACGGCGAAACCCATCGACCTGAAGAAAATCCGGAAGAAGCCCAGAAAGAAGAGCGCTGGGAAAGAGGACGGGCCGGGTAAAGACGAATCCGGCATGGGAGAGACCACGACGGGGACCGCGACCATTGATTCTCCGCCGGTACCCAGCGTGGCGGCCGATGTTTCGGAAGCGACGCCCCCGGAAGTTGATACGGTCAAGGTCAAGGAACGGGGCAGACGCTCGGTTCCCATGACGCCCCCGACGGCTGCCGAGCCGCCGCATGTCCCTGAACGAATCGCCGAACAACCGAGCACCGTGACTGTCGCCGCGGAGACTCGTTCGCCGCCCTCCACGGTCGCATCAGCTACACCGATGGACGAAACAATCGCGGCGGAACCGGCCAAGGAGGCTCAAACGCGACCAAGCAAGACGATCACGCCGGCCGGACCTCAAAATGTACCCGCGGCGGCCAAGCTGCAAGGACCGCGGGTGGTGAGGTACGAGGCTCTGGACTATGACGCGCGCCCTCCACGGCGCGGACCGGCAGGTGGGCGCGGCAGCGCTCCCCGGCCCCCGGTCTTCGATGATCCCCGGCCGGGCGGACTCGTCGATTCACCTCGCACCGCCGAAAAGGGTAAGGAGTCGGAGGAGGGCAAACGCCGAGGGCGGATCAATCCGCGGCGGGTGGAAGGCCGCCTGATGGAGTCCGGAGAGCAGCTCGCCGAATGGCGCGATCGCGACCTCGCGGAGCGCCGCCAGCGTCTGGCGGGGGCGACAGGAAGGAAAATCCATCGACGCAGCGGGACCACGGGTGCACAAAGCGGGGGGATGGCTGCGCCGGCAGGGCCGAAAACGAAGGCCACCGTACACGAGCCGGTGCGCATGAAGGAATTCTGTTCCGAGACCGGACTGAACTTCATCCAGCTCTACAAAGTTCTCCGCGACGAACACCAGATACTAGGCAATGTGAACATGATTTTGCCGACGGACACGGCTCAGCTGCTCGCCCTGCATTACGGGATCGAGCTGGAAGTCGTGCCGGCCCGGACGGGGCTCGATGAGCTAGAAGAAGAGTTTTCCCGGCGGGAGCGCAATCACCTGGAACCTCGACCGCCGGTAGTGACCATGTTGGGGCACGTGGACCACGGCAAGACCAGTTTGCTGGACGCGATCCGCAAGACGCGCGTGGTGGCGGGAGAGGATGGCGGCATTACGCAGCACATCGGCTCCTATCACTTGCAGACGTCGCACGGTCCGGTCACGTTCCTGGATACGCCGGGCCACGAAGCGTTTACGGCCATGCGTTCCCGCGGAGCGCAGATGACGGACGTGGTGGTTCTTGTGGTCGCCGCCGACGATGGGCTCATGCCCCAGACCATCGAGGCCATTCACCATGCCCAGGCGGCCAAAGTGCCCATTGTAGTGGCACTCAACAAGATCGACCTCGGCGATCAAAACAAATTGAAAATCTATGGGCAGCTCGCGGAGCATGGGCTGACGCCCAGCGGCGATTGGGGCGGCGAAGTGGACGTCATCCCCACATCGGCGAAGAGCGGGTTGGGCGTCAAGGAGCTGATCGAGCACCTGGCCGATCTAAGCAGCCTTCTGGAGCTTCGCGGCGATCCGACGTTGCCCGCGATGGGCACGGTAATCGAGGCGGAAATGAAGGACGGCGTCGGGGCGGTTGTGCGACTGTTGGTGCAGGACGGGACCTTGCGGGTGGGTGATTTCGTCGTCTGCGGCAATGCGTTCGGAAAGGTGCGTGCATTGTTGGACGACCTCGGCGGGCGGCTCACCTCGGCCGGTCCGGGCATCCCCGTGGAGGTGTGGGGATTGGACGAGCCGCCTATCGCGGGCGACAAGCTGTACGTGGTGGACAACCCGCAACGTGCCAAAGAGGTTTCCGATCAAACGAAGCGCCTGCGGATCGAGACCGGGCGCTTGCAGTCCCGAAAAGTCAAGACGCTGGCAGAGATGTTCAAGCAGCGTGACACCGACGAGGTGCCGGAGCTTAACGTCATCATCAAGGCCGACGTCGATGGGAGCATCGCGGCGTTGAAGGGCTCGCTGGCGGAGATTCCCTCCGACGAAGTTCGGCTGACGATCCGCCATGCCGCGGTGGGCGCGGTGAATGATAGCGACATCCTCCTCGCGGCCACGTGCCGGGGCATCATCGTAGGGTTCCGTGTGGAGCCCTCGGTGGGCGCGAAACGGCTTGCAGAGCAGCACGGCGTGGAGGTCCGGCCTTACCGCATCATCTACGAAGTGGTTGACGACATCCGCAAAGCGCTGTCTGGAATGCTGGCGCCCGAGGAGCGGATCGAGGCGCGGGCGACGGCGGAGGTACGGCAGGTATTTCGCGTCAGCAAGATCGGGCTGGTGGCGGGTTGCTATGTATCTTCGGGGACTGTGGAGCGCAGTCACGTGGCCAAGATCGTACGCGACGGCGTTGTGGTGCGCGAAGGGTGCAAGTTCGCGTCGTTGCGACACGTAAAGGACGATGTTCGTGAAGTGCGGGCGGGGATGGAGTGCGGTATCCGATTGGAAGGATTCGAGGATGTACACGAGGGCGATGTGATCGAGACGTACGAGATCCTGAAGATCGCCCGTAGTCTGTAGGCGGCTCGGAACGACAGCGGCGGGGCGAGTCCGAAGATTGTAGTCTAGTGCTCAAAGTTCGGAGTCCTTTCAATCGAACTTCGGACTTACCCCCCGGTGCTACGCCCATGATCGAATTCAAGGCGGATTGCGGCCATACCATTCGTGCCAAGGACGAGGACGCCGGCGGCGTCGTTCGATGTTCCTATTGCGGGCGCAACGCGGGGGTCCCCGACAACACGAGCGCGAACCTGGACTTCCTTTTCAGGGAGGTGGAACCTCAGGCCGCGCCGGAAGTCCACGGCCGGCGGCGCAGGCGAGGGAGTGGAAAGTCATTCTTCACCCGGCGAAAACGAACGCCGAAGGAATTCAACCCGTTCGCGGTGGTCATGCGGCTTTGTTATGCGGCGGCGTTGTTTATCATCGTGTATGTGGTGGCCAAGAAGTTCGTCATGCCCATGTTCGACCCGGACATGCGGGCGCAGATGATGGCCGGGGTAAGCCCGAACGCGCTGGCGCCGAAGCGCGCTGAGGCGGAGACGAAGCCCGAACCGCGGACCCGCGGGCCGGGACTGATCCGCGACACCATGGTCACCGGACTGTACGTCGGCTCCACGCCCAGGGGCGCGGTGGTCTATTGCATTGAGGAGTCCAAGGCGCCGGCCACCGGGCGAATCCACCAAGTGCCCGGTTGCATTCAGTTTCGGACCAGCGGCGAGCCTCCGCGTCCGGCCGACGGTTCGTACATTGTGGAAGTTGTGTTCCCCTGGAACGACCCAACCCTAAACGGTTACCCCCATTACTTCGAGTTTCGCAAGCAGCTCGAAGCGGCGTCGCCCGAACAGCGCAAGAGCCTTGTCGATGAATACTTCATTCCTGATGAGGCCGCGGACGTCTTCGTTCACCAGACGGAAGACCAGATTTACATCGTCCGCCAGTACCGGGAGGTAGCCGTTCTACAAGGCCGATCAAAGGGCGTGCGGGCGCTTTTCCTTCCCAAAATGCTTAAAGCGGAGTCGCAGAACTTCCAGATCGAACCGCTGGTCAACGGGTATATTCCGAACGTGAAGACGTACGAATTCAACGAAAAACACGCGCGGAATGAATTGAACTATTACGGAGTTGACCAGGCGGATCAGCCCTTCGTGCTGGAAGCGTTATCGCGAATCGGGCTGATTCCCTACATGGCCGCCGATCAGCGCGTGCTGTTGTTCAAGATCGGCATCCAGGACGGCGTGTTCGCCACGCGGATCATTCGCGAAGCTCCGGAATGATCGTTGGAGTGTTGACCGTGGACGTGGCGATCTTCGAGGCCCAGAGCCTCAAGGACAAACGACGGGTGATTCTGGGATTCAAGCAGCGATTGCGAAATCGATTCAACGTCTCCGTGTCCGAGGTGGGGTATGGGGATGCCTACAAGCGGTGCCGCCTGGGAATCGCCATGGTGTCGGGAGAATCAAGGGGGGTCCATTCGCAGTTCGACAAGATCGTGGACCTGGTTCGGGCGACGCCGGGAATGACATTGCTTGAGTATGAGCGCGAGGTGTTCTAAGGGAGGGAAGGTCGGTCGATGCGTGGGTATCGAAAGGAAAGGGTGGCAAGCCTAATTCATGAAATCGTCGGTGAGGCGATCCAGCGGCGGATCAATGATCCGCGGGTTTCGCCGATGACAACGGTAACGCGGGTGACGATCAGCGGAGACCTGACGATTGCGACGGTGTATTTTTCGATTCTGGATGAACCGGCCGTCGAGCGACGGACGATCACGGCCTTGCGGCACGCCGGGGGGTTCATTCAACGGATGGTGGCCAAGGGACTGGACATCCGGCAGTGCCCGGAGCTGCGTTTCGAGGTCGATGAACAACTCAAGAAGGTGAAACACACGATGCGGTTGCTGGACGAGAACCGCCGCAACCTGCCGGACCTCTCGGCGGAGGCGGAGCCGCCCGGCGATCCGGAAGACCAATGCGCCTCCGATGGGGATTCGGACGAAGCGGAGAAGGGCGACGGATGAAGGACGGCACGCTTTACGCACGGCGGGTGAAAAAGGCGTACGCCAAGCTGCGGCAATCGGTCGGCGAGCCGAAGATTCCCGAGGCGGGGGACCCCATCCGTCGATTGGCGATTGCAATCCTGGGGACGGAGTGCGGAGAGTCGGAGGCCGACCGGGCCATCGACCGCCTATTCACCAGCATGGTGGACTGGAATGAGGTTCGCGTTTCCAGCGCCGCACAAGTGTACCGGGCCATGGGCGACCGCATCCCGGACGGGATGGACCGCGTGCGGCAATTGCTCGACGCCCTGCAGTCAATCTATGAACGGGAGCACCGCGTCTCCCTGGATCGGCTTCGGAACATCGGCCGTCGTGAAGCGCGGGACTATCTGGAGAAACTGCCGGGGGTGGGCGACTTTGCGGCGGCGTCGGTGATGCTCTGGAACTTCGGCGGCCATGCCATTCCGGTGAACGACAAGCTCCTCGCCGCGTTTCGCGCCGCGGAGCTGGTCCACCCCGACGCGACCCGCGCGGAGGTGCAGGCCTTTCTGGAGCGCAATGTCAGCTCGGCGCAGGCCAAGGAGTTTTGCGTCGTCATGCGTTCATTCTCCGCCAGCAAACGTGCCGCCGCCGCGAAATCCAGGAAGCCTGCCCGCAAGAGGAGTGTTTCCAAATAGACGGCTTCCCATGGCGATCCTCGAGCGAACCGCGACCGGAGAATTGCTCGATGGGGCTTTCATGGCCAAGCTCGATCAGCTTGCCCTGGTCAGCCGGAAAATCTTCGCGGGAAAGATGCGCGGCGAGCGGCTCACCAAACGGCGCGGCGACTCCGTGGAGTTCGCTGACTATCGCAGCTACGTTTCCGGCGATGACCTCCGTTTTCTCGATTGGAACGTCTATGCCCGGTTGGAAAAGCTCTTTCTCAGGTTGTTCTTGCAGGAGGAAGACTTGCACGTCAGCGTGCTCATCGACGTTTCGCGGAGCATGGACTGGGGTGAGCCGAACAAGGGGCTGTATGCCCGGCGGGTCGCGGCGGCGATCGCCTACATCGGCTTGAGCAACTTCGACCGCGTCAGCCTCTACACCTATTCCAACGGCCTGAAGGAGGAACTGTCCGGCATCCGCGGGCGGAGGTGGATGTTCAAAGCGATTGAGTTTCTAACCCGCGTGAAGTTCGAGGGTCCGAGCAACCTGTCCGCGACGGGAAATCAATTCGCCATTCGTCACCCCCAGCCGGGGATCGTCATGCTGTTGAGCGATTTCTTTGAGAAGGGAGGCTTTGACGAGGGGTTGCGCTATCTGCTAGGGCGAAAGTACGATCTGTACGTCGTACAGATTCTGAGTCCGGAGGAGATTGACCCGGTGCTGGCGGGGGATTTGCGGCTCACCGACGTTGAGGACGACGACGCGGCCGAGGTGACGGTCAGCCGGGCGCTGCTCAATCGTTATCGCCAGAACCTTCAGGCCTATTGCGGGAAGATCAAGGAGTTTTGCGCACGCCGGGGAGTCAACTACCTGTTCACCAGTACCGACGTGCCGTTCGATCAGATTATCCTTTCTTATTTCCGCCAGCGCGGATTGCTGAAATAGCGGGGCGAGCATCATGGTCGCCATTGAGAACATCATTGTCGAAGCGCCCGAGGAGGGCGTGGTGGTCGATCCGATGGGGTGGTTCGAATCGCCGGGGCCGTTCGAGCTGGAGATCGGATGCGGCAAAGGCGGGTTTTTGCTAAGCCGCGCCCGGGCGCATCCCGAAATACGGCTTTTGGGCATCGAATGGGCGAACAAGTATTTTCGCTTTTGCGCGGACCGCATGGCCCGATGGGGGCTGAACAACGTGCGGGTGATGCGAACCGATGCGAAGTTTTTTGTGATGCGGCATTTGCCGCCGGGGTGTGTCAGCGTGTTGCACCTTTATCATCCCGACCCGTGGCCCAAGAAGCGGCATCACAAACGGCGGCTCGTGCAGGAGGACTTTGTGGAAGCCGCGGTGCGGGCGCTGGGTGAGGAAGGGCGATGGCTGGTGCAATCGGACCACGAGGAGTATTTCACGCAGATCCGCGAGCTGCTCGGGCGCCGCACCGAACTTGCCGAAATCCCGTGGGAGGATATGGCTGTTGAAACCGATCCCGACTGGCGGGGAACCAACTTTGAGATCAAGTACGCCCGCGAGGGGCGGACCATTTATCGTGCATTGTATTCACGTGCTTGAGCTGGGGGTTCCGTTTGAGAGATCATAAGGAATCTCGTGCCGTCAGTTCCTATTGATCCGCGACGATGGGTTGAACGAGGCCGACGGGATTCGAACCCGCAACCACCGGCGTGACAAGCCGGTACTCTAACCAATTGAGCTACGGCCCCTGGATTCTCCGTCATCCGGGCCAAGACGGCGTTCCAAATCAGACGCCGGCGGGACCGTTGAGGGATCGGTCATGCCAAGGAACAGGGATTCATAGCTTAACGCCGGGCGAGGGTCAAGCCGGGAGCAGTCAAAAGCGCCTCCCTAGGACAAATGGGTGGGTTGACCTGACACTCCGGGCGGCGATACTAAAGGGTGGTGAGGTAGGCGAGCTTACCGCCGCCGGCGCGAGCGTAGTCCTGCTCTCCAGGCTTATGATGGTAGGTTTTCATAGAGGATAAACCGGGAAATATGCACTCCGATTGGAATTCAACCTTTCGTTTCCTAAGAAGGCGGGGGATCGGGTGGTGGTTGGCGATTTCTTGTCCGGCCGTGTTTATCTGCGGTTGTAATACCGGCACGACGATTTCCAACGCCCCGGGTCACGTGGTTGTGGCCTTTAACAATCAGACCGATATTGACGAAAAGCTTTTGAACTATCTGGCGTCGGTGGGGCTTGATGCTTCATCCATGCTTCCTCGAGTCCGGGTGGATGTTCGGATTACATTCACCGACCAGTCTTTTACCATTGTGGAGTTTGTGACGGGAAGCGAAAATCTTGTGGAGCCGGACTACGCCGCCCAGGCCTCCACTGATCTCGATCAACCCCCTCTTAACAACTTTGTAGGGAATTGCGACGTGGCGCGTGTGGAATTGGATCCCGGTGCCTCCGCCGAGATTTATATCCCGGCGGAGATCATCCAGTATCAACTTGTAGAAACGACCTCGCAGGGCGGGCAAACGGTGACGGATTTCGAGCAGCGCGGAGTCATTAATCCGGCGTTTCGGCCCTTGCAGGTTGACGAGACGGATGATCGCGGGCACGTGACGCTAAGACGCAACATCGGGGTACGCGACGTTCTTAGTCCTGTACCCGACGTCATTTGCGGGTCCAATGTGGTAATCACCGTGAATGGAACTTTGACGGTCCCGTTCCTTGATCCCGTGTCGCAGGACGTGCCGAGCGTGGATCAGGATGATGAAGAGACGAACGCCCAGATCGGCGGGCGATTTGAATTCAACGTTTCGGTGCAGTAAAAGCGATTCAGGTAGCGGGGGCCGGGCGAAGCAAACGCAAGGGAGACTGACGAAAAGTGCGAATCAAAGTTGCATTGGAGCGCGTCTTGATGGGGTGCGGGGCATTAGGTCTGCTCTCGTTTGTCCCGGCGTGTGGGAACACCAGCGCTGACGCCTCCAGCTTTTTCAATCCGGCGTTCATCAATACGTTCTGGGGAGGGCAGTTTCCTTTGACTCCCGGTCCCGGTGCGGCGTATGTGCTGGTCCGTGTGGTAAACGAGACGAACCAGCAAGTGGAGTTCATCGTCACGATCGAGCGCGAGGTATTGGCGGTGAATGAGGACGGTGAATTCTTCCAGGACGAATCGGGGAATTGGGTTACAAATAAGGTCCAGGAGGAACCGGTCAGCATCCAGACCACGGCTACTGGTCAGTCGACTGAAGGGGGTGTGTTGTTCCCTTGCAGCGATTCGCCGGTCACGGTAGTTGGCCTGGGTGAGGACCTCCTGCCCACCGACTCGGCAGTGTTTGTGGACGGAGATGGGGCGGGGGGGGCCGCGGGGTTTGGTGTGCCCGTGGGCAATCTCAACCCCCTGACTCTGGAATCGGGGAACTTCAACTGCGGGGATACGATCATCTACCAAGCGTTCATCAGCACGGGCCAGGTGGGCGGGGTCGGGCTGGCGGTTTATCTGCTTCCGGGCTCCGAGCAGCCGGACGAGTTCACCGGTCCCGATACGTTTGTCAACCTGGAAGATTACCTGTTGGCGCAAAGCGGTGACGACGACGAAGAGCCGTAATCCTACGGACCGGGAGCGCGGCCGGACCTGTTTCCGGGGTAAACTAGTATGATCAAGCACCAGCGACGGGTTCTTGGCAGGATACGGTATACGCTCATCGCGGCGATGGCCGGCGGGTCGCTGTTCGGGCCTTGCGAGGTTCGGCTGCACGACGCCGTTATCGCCGGTTCCAAAGACTACGTCAGTTCGATCCTCAGCCAGGAGGGTGTGCTTCAGCTCTTTTTCCCATTTCTGTTTACCGACACGGGCGGCGTATAGGGCACAAATACCACTCCTGGTCGCCGTTGCTTGGCCCAATCCCAAGTGCAACTGTGGACGCCGTACCCTCGTTTTGGGTATCATTCGGACTTGCCACGCCATGAAGGTGGCAGGTCACTGTTCCTGCAAGGTTTTCGCCGATTCGCGATTTGGCGGCTGGAGTAGAGGGAACGGAACAAGTATGAACGGCACGGCGATAGAAGAATGCCTTTCCGACATGAGGAAGGGCGATGCGGCGGTGGTCGATTCGCTCGCCGCATCCCAAGCTTTGGCCAAACGCCTCGCGGACATGGGTTTTGTTCGCGGGGCGATCGTCGAGATGATCCGACCCGGCAGGCCTTGTCTGGTGCGGATCGGGGCGACGTGCGTCGGGCTGGGGGCGGAGCACCAACGCAGCATTATCATCCGTACCAGCCAGGATCAACCATGCCGGTAACTATTTCACTCAAGACGGCCCCGCGCGTGCGGTTGGTTGCGCTCGTCGGAAACCCGAATACGGGCAAGAGCACGCTGTTCAACGTGCTTACCGGCTATCGTCAACGGGTGGGCAACTATCCGGGGACAACGGTGGAGCGGCGGGCGGGTTCTCTGCGAGGCGTCAATGGCTCGCCGATCGAAGTGATCGATCTGCCCGGGACGTACAGCCTCGGCGCACGAGCGGCGGATGAGGCGATCGTCCTTGATGCGATTCTTGGGCGAGGAGGCAGCGGCGAACCGAAGCCGGACCTGATCATCAGCGTCGTCGATGCGGCCAACCTGGGGCGCAACCTGTTTTTTACCACCCAGCTTCTGGAGTTGGGGGTTCCGATGGTTGTGGCCATGAACATGACCGACCTGGCCGAGGCATCGGGGATTCGGATCGACACCGCGGCGCTGGGGGAAGAACTGGGGGTGCGGGTCGTGCCGATCGTGGCGACCAGGCAGATTGGGATCGATGTCCTGGAAAAGGCGATTTTTGATTCGCTCGACACACCCTGCTCGGACCATTGCCCGTCGTTTCCCGATTGCGTATGCGCGGAGCTTGACGGGCTGCGCGATTCATTGGTGAACGGCGGTGCGGGAGAGTATCACCGGAATTCGCGGATCGAGGCGATGCAGACGTTGCTTGATCCCGGCGGCTACCACGAATCGCGGCTGGTGCAGCGTTGTGGCCGGGGGTTGGCCGAGGAATTGGCGGAACGCCGCGGGCGGATTGCGTCCGCGGGCGAGTCGGTGGTGGAGGTGGAGGCGCGGGTGCGCTACGCCTGGATCGACCGCGTTTTGCATCGCGTGGTGAAGCGGGTCCGCCCGAAGGTTCGGTCCAGGTCGGAGGCGGCCGATCGGCTGCTCACCCATCGGGTGTTCGGGTTGGTGGTGTTCTTGCTAATGATGGGGATTTGCTTTCAGAGCGTTTACTCGTGGGCGGTTCCGATCATGGACACGATCGATGGTGCGTTTGGGGCGCTAGGTCAGTTGCTCACCGAATGGATTCCCGCGGGTGCGGTACAGAGCCTGGCGGTGAACGGGGTGGTGGCCGGGGTGGGGGCGGTGTTGACGTTTCTTCCTCAGATTTTGATTCTGTTTTTGTTCCTCGCCATTCTGGAGGATTGCGGTTACATGGCCCGTGCGGCGTTTCTGCTCGATCGCTGGATGAGGCTGTTCGGACTTAACGGCAAGTCGTTTATTCCCTTGCTGTCGTCGTTTGCGTGCGCGGTGCCGGGAATCATGTCCACGCGGTCGATCGAGGACCGCCGCGATCGGTTTGTGACCATTCTTATTGCACCGTTGATGAGTTGCAGCGCGAGGCTGCCGGTGTATGTGCTTCTGATCGGGGCCTTTATCCCGGCGACACCGCTTTGGGGCGGTCTGGTTGGGATGCAAGCGGCGACGCTAGTGGGGATGTATTTCGTCGGTGCGGCCGTGGCAATCCCGGTCGCTTTGATCCTCAAGCGGACGGTCCTCAAGGGGCCGCCGCAGTCGTTCCTAATGGAGTTGCCGACCTTCAAATGGCCGTCGCCGCGGATCGTTTTACACCGTATGTTTGAGCAGGGGAAGGCGTTCTGTGTGTCGGCAGGTACGCTGATCTTCGCTGTGGCCATCGTGGTCTGGGCGTTGGGATACTATCCGCACCCGGCGGATATCGCCCAGGCGCACCAGGTTGAGCGTCAGGCGGCGGCGCAAACGGGAGTTGCAGGGGAGGCATTGGACGCGCGCCTGGCGGAGATCGACCGCGAGGAGGCCGGGGCGTATCTACGGCAGAGCATTCTTGGGCGCATGGGGCAGTGGATTGAGCCGGCGGTCAAACCGCTGGGATGGGACTGGCGGATCGGCATGGCGGCGATTGCGTCGTTCCCCGCGCGGGAGGTGGTGGTGGCCACGATGGGGACGATTTACAACCTCGGCGAGGGGCAGGATGAGACATCGACAGGCTTGCGGGCGACGTTGCATGGTGCGACCTGGCCTGACGGGCGGCCGGTGTTCAACGTGGCCGTGGCGCTGTCGATCATGGTGTTTTTCGCCTTGTGCTGTCAGTGCGGGGCGACGCTGGCGACGATCAAGCGGGAGACGGGATCATGGGGTTGGCCGGTGCTGACGTTCACTTATATGACCGCGCTCGCCTATGTAGCGGCGCTGGCGACTTACCAAGTCGCAATTCGATTCGTGTAGCTATATCATGGGTACTCAAGACATCATCGCCCTCAGCCTGGTGACCGCGGCGGCGCTCTATGCCGGGCGGTCCTTATGGCGAACGCTGAACGGGAAGATGGGCTGCGCGTCAAACTGCGGCTGCAGTGAAAAGGCCGCGGAATATGGCGCATCCGCGAGCTCTCAAGGGCGAAAGCTGAAACGTGTACCGCTGGTTACTCTTGAGCAGGTTGGAAAGCCCAAGTCCGACGTTGAAGATTCGTAGCCTTATGGTGCGGATTTCGTCTTGGTGCGGCACAGCGACTCGTCAATTATCCTCCCAACAGCATTTTCGGATCTTGTGTGGCGTCGTTTCTCTTGGGCGAGGATCAAGAACCAGGCGCCGGGGACAAGCCCCGGCGCTACATTTGGACGTCGGAGTTTAGCTCCGGCACCACTTAAGATCCGTAAACGCCATCGAACTAAATCGGTGCCCGCGGAGCCTTTTGAAAGCGGCACACATTGCTGAAATCAGATTCCGGCGTAGATGAGGAAAATGCCAAATGCGAGCGACACAAATCCCGCCGGCCTGAAGAACTTCGAGAATCTTTCAATGGCCCAAATCGCGGTGCGGCGGTGATAGGAAGGCGGCGTGAGTATCAAGGCACCGCCGACCGCCAATAGAGCGTAGCCGATGTTTTGCAGATCAGCGGAAACCTGGTTTGCTCTGCATAGATCAGAGACATGAGTCCGAATCCCAGACGGATAGCGATTTCAATCGGATGCATGTAGGGCATGCGCGTGAATTCCAGGGCGTACTTTACCCACGCATCCGGTTTCGCCACCATGACCAGGCTGATCACCGCCATCAGAAAGCCAAATGAGACAATGGCATACATTGCGGTCTTCTTTCCCGTTCGTTTCGCGGACCTTTAGCGCGGTTTACGCTTGGGTCCAGGCGCGACGGGATGCCTTTGCATACTTATTTGACTTAGACAGGGTTGGGTGACTTGCGGCTTCCACTGATCAGAAGGAGCATTACCAACACCCCAAATGCGGCAAGCGAGGCCCAATTGTTTTGCAGCCATCCGGGAAGTCTGTCGGGACTGATGGCCCATCCTCCACCCAATGCAATTAGAGCCACGAATATTCCGGCGATTGATCCGCCCGCAATATAGCCGGATGACAAGAGCACGCCGGAACTCATCTCCGCCTCAGCAGAGGTGCGACCACTGATTCTGTCACCGATCCATCGAAGCATACCCCCGACAAAGATGGGTGTGGAAGTAGATAAAGGAAGATAAACGCCGACCGCGAATGGGAGGGATGGAATACCCGAAAGTTCCAGTACGATCGCGATTGCCACACCAAGGAGCACCAGGGACCAAGGAAGCTTTTGCTTCAGAATCCCATCCACGATGAACGACATCAGCGCCGCTTTTGGAGCGTCGTACTTGGTTACATTCTGTCCGTCGTCGGTCTTGGTCAGGCGGCCGTTGATACCCGGATCCACCAGGTAGCGAATTGTTCCCGTGTCATCCACAAGGTATTTTCCCTGCGAAACTCCTGGAATGTCACCCACTCCCGCGAAAAGGACGTGGTACTCGTTCGGGTCCTCGGCCGCATACTTCCCGCCGACGTGTTCCTTTCGTTCGAGCTTGGAAATGTCCACTCGCGTCTGCGGAAGCTCATTCCGCGAGTAAATCGTCGAGGCACTATTGAGCCGGAGGAGGGTTACGCCGATGACCAGGGCCGAGGTCAAAGCGCCGATGAGGATGGCGATCTGCTGGGACCGGGGCGTGGCCCCGACGATGTAACCCGTCTTAAGGCATTGGGCCACGGTGCCGCCGTTGGAACAGGCAATGCAGACGATCCCCGCAATGGATAGCGCCATCAGTCGGTAAAAAGGTCCTGTCCATCCGACAATGACAAAAATCAGGCAGGTCATCAGCAACGTGGCCACCGTCATGCCCGAAATCGGGTTCGATGAAGACCCGATCTCTCCGGTCAGGCGCGCTGAAACAGTCACAAACAGGAAACCAAACAAGACAATCAATAGTCCGCCCAAAATGTTCATGTTCAGCATGGGGGCAAAAGTAATGGCCAGCACCAGCAATACGCATCCCATTAGCACGACGCGCATTGAGATGTCGCGGTCCAGACGGTTGCTCAGTGCCTCACGCAAAGTTTCGGCGCGTCGGGTTACATCCCGTAGTCCCGCAGCCACCGAGCTGATAATCATGGGCATCGACTGAATCATGCTGATGATGCCCCCGGCCGCCACAGCACCCGCGCCAATATACAGCACATAGGTCTTCCAGATTTCGCTCGCGCTCATCTGGCTAATGGGCTTCTCACCGGGAAACAGCGCCTCCGTTGAGCCTTGACCGAACAGCGCGATTGCAGGAACCAGTACCCATGAGGCGAGAACACCGCCGGCCACCATGATGCAGGAAATCCTTGGCCCAATGACATAGCCCACGCCTAGAAGCGCCGGCGATGCTTCCAGCGAAAGGCTCGCCCCTTTGAATTCAAAACGCCCGATCTTCAAGAGCGTCAGAGGGATACTCTTCCAGAGTCCCAGGCCTTCCATGAGCAGCTGATAGACAAATGAAACGCCAAAACCCGAAAAAACCTTGGCCGCCGATGAGCCGCCTTTTTCGCCCACAATCAAGACCTCGGCGCAGGCCACGCCTTCCGGATAAGTCAGCTTGCCATGTTGCTTGACAATAAACATTCGACGGAGGGGTATCATCATGAGCACGCCGAGCAAACCGCCGAGCGTGGCGACCAGCATGACCCGCGTCAGTTCCAGGTCGTAACCGAGAATCAATACTGCTGGCATGGTGACACCCACCCCGAAGGCGATGGACTCACCGGCTGAACCGGTGGTCTGAACGATGTTGTTCTCGAGGATGGTCGCGTTGCGACCGAATAACGGAGTGAAGAGTCTGAAGAGCGTGATCGAAAGTACGGCGATGGGAATCGAGGCCGAAACGGTCATGCCCACTTTGAGTACGAGGTAGAGCGAGGATGCGCCGAAGACGATTCCCAAGACGACCCCAACAATGACGGGGGCGAACCCGAACTCCGAGATCGTCCGATCGGCCGGGACGTAAGGCTTGTGCGCGGGTGCGGTCTGGGGATCCGATTTCATGAATGTGTTCCTATTTGCAACGCCCAACCAGACGGAGTCGCGCCGAGCGCCGCCTTGGCTGTTTTGACGCCGCAGAGTACATCGGATTTTTGGGGAATGGTCAAATCATAAGAAAACAGGCTGTTGACCGTAGGCTGTAGACTGTAGGCTGAAAGCTAAGGGCTGTGGGTGTAGGCTATATGTTGGTGTCGGAGAGGTTCTACATTCAAGAGTCAACACCGGCCTGCTTGGGAAGTTGCCATCCCGACGAAAAACTGTAGGCTGTGAGGTGTGGGCTATGGGTTGATAGGTTCTGCGCTGTACCCTAAAGTCCACAGACTACAGTCTATCGCCTATAGTCTTCAGCCTGTTCCTTGCGGGGCGTAGCGCAGTCTGGTTAGCGCGCTTGACTGGGGGTCAAGAGGTCGCAGGTTCGAATCCTGTCGCCCCGAGTCCGCCGAAGGCGGACTAGAGCAGGAGAGGAGAGAAAGGAGAGCAGGCAGAAAGGCACCCGCCAGAGGCCGCTATTCCCCGTCGGGTGCGCCGAACATGAATTGCAAAACATCGCGTACCTCGGGGTCGTTGCTTAGCCCTTGGTGAGCTTCATCGATTCTCTCATCGTCGCATTCGTAGAGTAGATAGAGCGCGTTGGCGCGTCGGCCGATCGGTTGCGCCGGGTCCCTTAGCACGCTGCCGAGGACCTCTTGCGCGGTATCAAAACAGCAACAGATGACGTCGAAGAGGCGCTCCCCGAGTCCGCGCGGTCCGTTGAAATACTCTTCGTCGCATAGCTCAAGCAGCCGACGAATCTCTATCGCAGTCAAGTCGGTGCACAAGTTGCCGGCGAAGGCGATCACCTCGTGCTCTTCGCGATTATTCGGGTTAGAGCTCCAGCGTTGCCGGCCGACGCCGTATCCGAGGACATGCAATGCGTCCTTCGCTGCGTCAATGTTTGGGTCCATGATCAGGCGACGAGCTAGCAGGCAAGTTACCTTAAGCTTCCGGGAGTCAGGGTGGTTTGCGAGTATCTGGAAGCCGCTGCGTCGGTGTTCTGCTTCGTTTGATAAACACTCTTCGGCTGCTTTCAACAATATGCGCTCATCAGCTCGGATGTGCGCGAGCGCAGCAATTTCCTTCGAGAGTGCCTGCACGTCGAACGACCGGGTGAAGGGTATGCGTATCTGCGTCACGGGTGTGCGCTCCTGGTATCGCACCTGCTCGACGTAGTCCCGGACGGACACCCACGCGGCGAAATCACGCGATGGGGAGTAGGCGATCAAAATCACCGGTACCATGAACTCCAGCCAGTATTTCAAGTGGCATTCGCCGACGTTGATCACGAATTCGTTAGCCGATGAGCCAACATAGGACTCTCCGCTCTTGATCTGTACCGCTACGAGCCGACCGGATGCAGTTTCGGTATCCACGAGTTCAATGAAGCCGTCGATTCCGACGTCGTCCTCGCCGTGAACCGGCCGGAATATCGAACCGTGGCGCATCACAACGCGGTCGACGTATTTCACTCCTTCCTTCGCGATCGCTAGACTCTTCTTGTATTTCATGGACTGTGGTACCTTTCGTGCTACTCGGATGGACGATTGGTCAAGGATCGTGGCCGTGCTCTGCCCTCTTGTGCAACCGCCTTGTTCGCGTTTGCCGCTCCAGTAAGAAACTGGGCTGCAACTATTACTATACTAATCCAATCGCCCCGAGTCCGCCGAGGGCGGACTAGAGCAGGTGAGCGCAAGAACAGGGGAGCATGTGAGGGGAGAAACTCTGTCGGATTCGACGGGAGTCTTCAGGCTGAGACCGGCTCACCCGTGGCCTGCTTTGTCGTTGGCCTTCAGGATTCGCACCACAGTTAGGATTGTGTTCCAGTTTCGGGTGGTGGCCGGGACTCCGAACAGTTTATCGATCTGCCCGAGATAGCCGATGGCCTTCATCTGACGGCGGTACTCTCCCAGGACGAGACGGCCTTTCGCGGCGATGATCCGAAGAAGCCACTTCCCGCGCGGCGGAAGTGTGATCGGAATGGAGGGCTGGACACGGGGGGATTTCGACAAGACGCTCACGAATCGAACAACGTCGGAGCGGGTCGTGCCAGTACCAAAGGGATTCTCCCTCACCTGAGCGGTGAGTATGCGGCCCTCGCAGAACACAACTTCCGTTTTGAACGGCAGCTTTCGGAGTAATTCCGCGCGTAGCTTTGCGCGAGGTCCGGGCTTGCGAACAACGAACGTGCCCGCGGCCCCGACGTTCTGCACATCGTACTTGCTCAACTCTCTTGCGAGGACGCTTGGTCGAAACGTTCGGTACCCGCCGACGTTGACGCCTCGCAGGAAAACAACGAGTCCCATCCCGGAATCAATACTGCGAGAGCGCGAGCATGTCGAGTGCGGGCGGCTCTCTTCGTAGTCTTCTTCGCTATTACGCTTGGCATTGCCTGCCAGTGATCCTCTCGGATTAGGTCACGCTTTGGAATCTGCAAGCTGATAGAGACCCTGCCCGGCATATTTGAGCCTGCCTTGCGCGACCAATGCGTCCCATACGGCGCGGGGGTATTGATGCGGAGGGGTGATGGCCACGATGCCCGACGACCTGCCGCTGGACATCGGCCCGTGACCAAGACTGGATTCATCGTCGAGGCGGGTCAGCTTGAGACGCTTCTTGAAGGCTTTCAATGCGTTGCGAAGCTCTTCCGGCGTCGGAGAACCCGGCGGCGTTGACGTCTCAGACTCAGGCATGATTCGTCGCTCCTTTGGATAGGTCTATCCTGCAAGGAGTATACATCGTCGCAATGCGGTGGCAATCAGCGTTCAGCTCCGATGTGCCTGGGGCACCCGGGCGCTCCACGACGTGCCAAATCGGTCACGTCGATGACGTTCCAGTTGGCCTACCACATTCAGGACATGTGCGGGAAATGTTGCCTATGAGACTATAACCGCATCGTACGCATGCTTTACGGCGAAGACGCACCCAACGCCGCGCCGGTCCGCGAAAAAACGCAGTCAATGGATAGATGCCAGCGCCCACGATGACGAACCACAGTGGCGTAGTAATCTGAGCAAAGCCTATCGACGTGATTGCATTACACGCTTCTTCACCCTTCTTAGTGTACGGGCTCGACCGCATTGCTTCTATCTCATTCCCGTCTCCGAGTCCGCAAGTAGGAAAAAATGTCCCTGGTGGTAACCGCCCAAAACTCACGTCAAAGCCGATACGCTTCCATTGGCTGGATATCCATGGGGCTCTATCGCGCAGGGGCGCATAATATCCAGCTGTGCATCCCTCGTTCTGCGCGAAACGGACGAAGACCTGATTGGGAGTCCATAGGCATTCCTCTCTGCCGATTCTCCATCCCATTCCGAAAGTGCGCGGAAACTGAAGCCTAATTCCTTCTTGCCCAATCTGCGTCTCATATTTCTTGTATTCCGAAGTGGCAAACCAGATCCAAACAACTCCCGTTCCCACTGCGATAATCGTCATCAAGGTGAGTACCAGGCGTCGAATCGTGATCTGAACTATTGACCACAAACGGAACATTCTACCCTGTTGATCTTTCTATCGGGTCTAAGACTCAACCTACGCCGTCAATAACTGTCGATCCAGTCGTCGATAATGAATGGCTTCCAATACGTCCTCGGCGCGGACATCACTGGTAACGGACAAGCGTCGTGCCATGAACCAGAATGTTCCCGTTCCGCCCACGGTGAACTAATCTTTTCGCTTGGCGGTTTGATCCAATCCGCCTTGGTGGAGGACCAGGCTGGTGACCTTGCCCGCGTCGTCCTTCACGAAGGAGAGCTGGGCCTCGACCACTTTGTAGAAGAACTTGTTCTCCGACCTGGCGAACACGGGAAATCGCGGCTGGCCCGTGATCATGACCTTGAGTTGACCGTCCTCCAGCTTGACGTCGAACTCAATCCCAGGTTTGAGCTCGTACTTGCCAACGTATTGCGCGAGAATCTTGGGATCGACAGTGACCTCAACCTGAACCGGCGGCTTGTAATCCTTAAGTTTCTCGCACTTGTGGTTTCCATTCTGATGAAGGATCAGATGGTCTGCCTTCCCGTTCGCGCCGCGCACGAAGCTGATCTGCGCATCTACGACCTTGAAAAAAAACTTTGAATCGCTTTCCGCGAACACCGGGAACATCGGCTGCCCGGTGAGCTGCGCGAAGAGCTGGTCTCCTTCGCGAGTGATGTGAATGATGATCTCGGGCTGAAGCTCATAGTAACCGACGAAATCATCCAGTGCCGCCCCCGCGACTTTCGCGGTCTTTTTCACCGCCGGTAATTCAAACCTCGGCTCGAGGGCGTGCAATCCCACGATGTCGAGATCGGTATCGGAGTTGGTCAGGACTACCACACCGAGCTTTTTTCCCGGAGCGAATCCGCAAAAGCTGCGATAGCCGCCCGTGCCGCCGTTGTGCCAGATGACCTCCGTACCGTACTTGTTCCAAATGTGCCAGCCGAGGCCCACCGAGAGGTCCGGCGTGGCCGTTTTCATGCGATCCTTGTAGGAGAATTGGAGCGCCTTCGACACCGGCGCGTCCGAGGGCTTCAGGTTCGCCTCGATCAAGGTGACCATGTCCAGCGGAGTGGAGCGCAGCGCCCCGGCCCCGGCCAGGGCATCAAGGTCCCAGTTCTTTACCTGTTTGCCATCGGAGTGGCCCATAGCCAGCCGCGACTTCATCTCATCGGTGAGCGTGATCCGCGTATTCTTCATACCCAGCGGTGTGCAGATTCGCTCCACTACAAGATTCTCATAGCTCTTGCTTGCGCGCCGGGCCAGCACATATCCCAACAATCCCGCGCCGAAATTGGAATACTCTACCCTTTCGCCGATATCGCGGGTCAATTCGTGCTTCGACAGGAAGTCAAGGAGGCGTTTCTCCGTGTAGTCCGCATACGGATTGTCCCCATCGGCGGGTTCCAGATTGTCCGGCAGTCGCGGCAGGCCGGATCGGTGCGTGGCAAGATCGCGAAGCGTGATCTGCTTGTCGCCGCGAGTCGGCATCTTCGCGCCCGGCGGAAGGTATTTTTGTACGGGGTCGTCAAGCGCCAATTCGCCGCGCAATACCATGTCGGCCAGCAGCGTGCCGGTGAACGCCTTGGTGATCGACCCGATTTCGAAAACGGTTTGCTCATCGACCTTGCGATCACTGTTTAGGGAAACTCGGCCTTCGCTCAGGCAACACGAGCCTTCCGCGTCCACCATGCACAGCACGACCCCCACGCAGTCGCCCTGCTCGACTCGCTGCTCGATGTGCTCACTGATATCGGCGGGAATGCGACCAGCGGCGTGTGCCACACCAAAACCCAAAGCGAACCATAAACCCACTCGCAAAATCATGTCGATGCTCCGTTGCTGGTGTCCTGAAGGTAATCTTGCCCTACAACTGCCGATCCAGCCGTCGATAGTGAATGGCCTCCAATACGTCCTCGGCGCGGACATCGTCGCGGTCGGCAAGATCGGCGATGGTGCGGGAAACGCGAAGTACTTTATCGTGGGCGCGGGCGGAGAGGCCGAGTTCGGTCATGGCCTGGCGCAGCACGGACTCTCCGGCGTCGTCCAGTTTACAGAACTGCCGCAGCAGTTTTCCCGACATTCGCCCGTTGACCATCGCCGCGGTGTCGCCGAAGCGGTGTCGTTGTCGGTCACGTGCGGCCAGCACCTGCTCACGCATGGCCGACGAGGGGGTGCCGTCAGTCTGGCTTCGCAAGGCGGAGAAGGGTACGCCTGGGACTTCGATGTGAATGTCGATTCGATCAAGTAACGGGCCGCTGATGCGCGAGAGGTATTTGTCGATCTGCATCGGCGTACACTTGCACTGCTTTCGGGGGTCGGTGTAGTAGCCGCAGGGGCAGGGGTTCATAGCGGCCAAGAGTGTAAACGAGGCCGGGAAGTTGACCGTTCCATGCGCTCGGGCGATGGTGACCTGGGCGTCCTCCAGCGGTTGTCGTAACGCCTCCAACGCCGCCCGCGAGAACTCTGGGAACTCGTCCAGAAAGAGAACACCGTAGTGGGAAAGTGAAACCTCACCCGCCTGGGGAATGGAACCGCCGCCGACCAATGCGGGTGTGCTGGCGGAATGATGTGGGCTGCGCACGGGCCGACGGGCCAATAGAGCCGTACCGGGCGACAATTCCCCGGAGACGGAATGAATCCGCGTGGTCTCGACCGATTCTTCCAGTGTAAGCGGCGGCAGGATGGTGGGCAGACGCTTGGCGAGCATGGTCTTGCCCGATCCCGGCGGGCCGATGAGGAGCACGTTGTGGCCGCCGGATGCGGCGATGATCATGGCCCGTTTCACGTGCTCCTGACCGCGGACCTCGGCGAAGTCGCAATCGTAGCGCGAGGATTGGGCGAAGACGGCCTTTACGTCGATCGACTTGGACTCAAGCGGGAGCTGGCCGGAAAGAAACCCGACGGTCTGGGTAAGGGATGTCACGGGGATGACATCGATCGCATCGACGACGGCCGCCTCGGCGGCGTTGTCCGCGGGAACGATGACTCCGCGAAATCCCTGTTTCCTGGCGAGCAGGGCTATGGACAAGGCTCCCCTTGTGGGCCGGACGCGGCCGTCCAGGGCCAGCTCGCCGACGACGAGGTAACGGCCGGTGTTCTCGGAAACGACGTCGCCGTTGGCGAAGAGGACGCCCAGGGCGATGGGGAGGTCGAAGGCCGGCCCTTCCTTTCGCAAGTCGGCAGGGGCGAGGTTGATAACCGTCTTATTGCGAGGGATGGAGTAGCCGGAGTTCTGAATCGCGGCGTGGACGCGCTCCGTGCTCTCCTTTACCGCCGCGTCGGGCAGGCCGACCACGACGGGGGCGGTGAAGGCGCGGGGGTTTACGTCCACCTCCACTTCGACGGGGACGGCCTCGATGCCGCAGAACGTTGCGCTGTGCAGACGGGCGACCACGGGAGGAATTGTAGACCAACCCCAATTGGTGTGCGAGCGGATGCCGTCCGGACCTAACTCGGAGGCCAGGCCAAAGCCGCGATACCGTGCGTTGTTCGATAAGATCAGTCTATTAGCAGGAAGGAACTTCGAATGAGCGTAAAACCTGGTTCGACCTCTCTTGCAACGGACTCGGCACTCTGTTCGATAATGGTGAATCCGCGGGTGGCCGTGGAAGTGGTAAAGATACGCACGAGGTATCGATCGCCGTCAAGTTCGCCTCGGAATTCTGCACCCGCCCCGACGAACGCGCCCCAATTCGTAAAGCGGGAAGGCTGCGCAAAGGTTAAGAGCTGCCGGTATGCTTCCAACCGGGAAGCCAATTCTTCTTCGGGCACTACGGCATCGTCGCTTACCCGAATGACCACCAATGCATCCTGGATCGGTTCAATGGTGATGTCGTGGTCGGGGTCGTAGTCTTCGGCGTCTTCCACTACCCACCAGTTCCCAGGGTATTTCAACGAAAACCCCGGGCGATTGATGGTTTCAGGATGAGTGACGTCAGGAGGCACCGAGACCACACCGAAGGCTGCTAGGCCGGCGATCACAAATAAAGACCCTGTCAGCACGATGTAGAATGCGGCCGGAAGTATGAGAAACCAGAGCCTGCACCTCCCAAGCTTTGTCGCAAATAGGGTCCGCACGCCACGATAGCTTGTGTAAACCGACCAATAGGGAAGGACTATGGCCAGGAACCACCACCACTGCATCCCGCGCTCCGCGGCAATCGGCGTCGGGAAGCGAAACGAGTCGAGAATGGTCATCAAGACCGTAGGAAGTGCTACAACTAGCGAAGCGAAGATGAAAACCTGGCGGGCGAGACGGCGGTCGGGCGCCGCACTCCCCGCCCAGCGCAGCCGCAGATGATACCACCAGCCCCCGATGCGATAATACAGCAGCGCGCCCACCAAACCTAACCCGATGCAGAACAGCCAGTAGCCTTGCCATGATTCGACCACAAGGTCGGGAACGCGCTTTCGCATGCCGAACTCGGTTTTCGTCAGTTCCTCGGAGATCCGTCCTATGATTTCGGCAGTTCCTACAATCAAAGCGGCGTAGGCGGCTGAAAAAGCCGAAACCAATTGGGGGAAGTAGGCGAAAAACCGACGCGGTTGAAAGTACAAATGGAACAACCAAAGCGCGGGACTCGGCGGTGCAATGCGATTAGTTTCGATTGCTTCGACTGACGTTTCCAGGTTGGATTCCATCGGGTCGGGTCCCTAGTTTTCTTCAAGAATACTCCGAATCGTCGGCTCGTCGAGAGCGGCATCGGAGCAAAGCGAGGCAGGGGCGAGGAAAGCGTTTAGCGGACAACAATTCAGGAATGTGCCATTAAGGCCTGCCGTTTCAAGTTTTGGATCGGTGCGATACACTGATCCGCGAAAGTCCATTTGGAGAAAGCTCATGTCCGCGACCCAGACGGGAGTTGGAATGTTGGACCGTTACTTCCTCGAAATCCGCCACCATGTGTTGGACGTTGCCGCCGGGCTCGATCGGATTGATCGGTCGGACGGGGCTGGAAAGGCTCGTTCCGATCCGCGGTTCGGCAAGTTGGAAGAAGCATTGCGGGTCCTGACAGACGGGAAACCAGATCGCACTGAGCGAATTCAGATGGTCTTTTCGCTGCCTTATGACGCGGATTGGAAGTCAGACTTCGGCATCGGCGGGAAGTGAAAACACAAGACTATCGTTCAACGGCTTGCAGAAGTTGGGGACTGCGCGAGGCGAAGAGAAACCAGGACTGACAGATGGCGTTCGTCGGTGGGGTGGACGGTCAGGCTGGCGAAGGGGATGGCGCGAAGTGCGGAAGCGAGTCCGCGGATCGCTGGAATGGAGCGGGCAAGCATGTCCTTGCGGCGGGGGTCGGGGTCCTCGTGTTCCAGAAAGAGTTCAATCGTGGTGTCGTTACGCTGGATGCGGAGAGTGTGGCCATGGAGATCGGAAGGCCCGGCCCAGCGGCGGCGGAGGTCGGCATTGGGAGTCTCCATATCGAGCAATTGACCGTCGATGCCGATGATTCGGTCTTCCGGGAGCAGGTGTCCTTCGGCGGGCGTGCCGGGGTAAACCCTGGCGACGACGACGGTGCCCGGTTCCGGCTCCAAATGCATCCCAATGCCCAGTCGCGCTCGCTGTACCGCTTCGGCAAGGCTCGGCTCAGTCATCAAGGATGGATCCAACTTGATCGGGTGCGGCGCCTGCTTTTCGGAGACCCATCGTTGCAGGACATCCGAGGCGAGGTCGGGCTGCATGAGGACGATCGTAGTATGGCTGGCCCGACGCTTGCGAAGCGCTTGGACGTCGGCGACGCTTGACAGGACGGGCACGAGACCGAATTGGGCGTCGAGAATCCGGGCGATGTGCCCGCGGCTGAGGGCGATGATGAACCATTCGCCTTGCGCCGCCCATGACAATGGCAACTCCTCCACCCAATGCGCAAGCGGAAGGGGCAGGCCGTCGAATTCGGGGTAGAGCGTCGCTTGGGCAATTGACACGCCGAAATGTGTGCGGCGCGAGATGGCGGGCTCGGATTGAGAAACGTCGGCTGACTCATCCTGTGAACCCTGGCCGATGTAGGGATCGATAATAGCCTCGAAACGGGCTTTGAGCAGCCTGGCGTTCCGGGTTTCCACGATAAGGGCAAGTTGTGGTGAGGTACCAGCGGCGCTCAAGTCCTGGTCCCAGGCCAGAATGAAGTGCGGACCGAACAGTGGCGAAGGCTGGGCCGCGTCGCCGTTTGCAGACTGAAGTCCGGACAAGAAAGCGTGGGCTCGCGCCCACCAGGCCATCGAGTTCGCGCCGGCGGCTGATTCGGGGCTGTCGTCAAAACCGATGGTCGTCGCACAGGCAACCAGAGTCGTGGCGGGCAATTTCATCAGTTTGTTGACGGTATGACCGGCAAGCGTCTTTCGCGAATGCGGGGCGGAGAGCGCGGCGCGAACGGCGAAATCGATGCGACCGTCGGCATCGAACATTCCCACCACCGCGCGTTCCATCCGCGGCAAAGGCGGAGCCCAGTTTATCGCGGCGTCGGTATCGATAGCTCCCTTGGACCAATGAGCGACCGCCAGCGGTTCAGCGGGCAGGTAACTCGCCAACTCCTTGAAGGCGGCTGAATCCTGAAGGGACTCGCCGACGCCGCTGACCATCTGGCGCAGCGCTTCACGAGCCAGAGTCATATCGTCCCCGCGCCGAGCCATGGAGATGATTCCATCGCGTATGCCCACGATCATGCCGTCGTTCATGCGGATGAGTCTTTCCGACACGGGGCCGCGCGACTCTTGTCGCCGATCCCTGGGGAACCAACGGTCGAGAGGGCCGGGCTTCGGAAGGCGCACGAACCACACCGCACTGTCCAGGTCGGACCAGGAAGGAGTCATTACCCCGATTTCTGTCTTCAACAACTCATCGACTTTGACGGCCGACTCGAGTCCGAGGAAGTCGTGCAATTCATTGCGCAGATCGAAGGGTCGATCGGGATTCTCCGATCGGCCCGCGGCCATCGACCACAGGCGCCCGACCTGCGCCCGTCGAAAGACCTCATCTACGTCGCCGGGCCGCAGAAAATCGACGAACAGTTCCGCCGAGGCGGGAACGTAGCGGGCAAGCGGCACCGGCGCGGCAGGATTCGTCGACTGCTTTTTTCCGATGGTTTGCGCCTGTGCAGCAACCGTCGCGATTGTGAAGAGGCCAAGAAACGCCGCTCGCGCGATGGCCGACTGAACGCTGAATGGGCCAATTGTATTCACCGGGTTTGAGCCGAGGGCGCAGGCCCACGGGCATCCCACTGCGCCGGGCTTTCGCCGAGCAAGTTGAGTGTGGATTGGTTACAGGTCCTCGACGTCGCCGTCATCGACGGGGAGTCCATTGGGAGGGCCGAAAGGCTCGTTGGGATCGGCGCCGGGAAAATGAAGAGGGTTGGGGGCATTGTTGTTCGCATCCTTGAGCATTTCGAGGACCTGAAGGATCGTCAAGTCGGACGGTTCCTGGGCGGAATCTCCGGACTTGGCCTTGGCGGCCTTGTGGGATTGCATCTGCTCGATCCACAAGTCAATGGCCCGCTCGGCGGCTTCGCGGTCCTGTGCCGAAAGGAACGGGGCGATCGAATGTGAAGCCGTAACGCCGGCCTCGACGTGAGTCGGCTCGACCTTCACGCCGGCGACCAAGGTATCGCGACCGCGATCGAAGAACCCCAAGAACGCCAGGGCAATTACGGCGGCCGCAGCGATCGGTCCGGCGACGTAAAGGATGCGCCGGACCCGGGCGGGCCAGGCGTGTTCACGGACTTCGACGCAGGCCAGCAGGCGATCGGAAAAATCCTCGGGCACCGAAACCGGATCACGATCGGAACTGATGATGTGTCCGCTGACCTCCAGAAGGGCCAAGGACCGGCGGCAATCCGGGCAGTGCACGCGGTGAGCGCCAAGCTCCGTGGCCAGCGACGGCGCTAGTTCACCGTCCAGGTAGGCGTCAAAAAGTTGTCTGGCTTCCTCGCAACGCATCTTTTTTCTCGAACGTCGGCCCGCACCGGACCGCCGATACACGATGTTACACCGCCCGCTCCGAAAGGTTGCGGAAGCTGCTCCAATCCTGGTCCGGCAAGCCTTCCAGTAGTTCACGCAATCTAACCCTCGCACGGTGCAGATGACTCTTCACCGTGGCCAATGGCAACTGCAACACACGGGCGATTTCCTGGCAACCAAAGTCATTCCGATAAAAAAGGAGGATGGCGGCACGCTGCGGCGGAGTGAGTTGATCCACCGCGGACCATACCGAATTACGGACGCGAACGGCCTCCTCCGACTCCAACGCCGCCGACGAACCTGCCTCGTCCTGGGCCGCCAGGGACGAAAATTCCAGATCACCGGTGAAAGAACGCTTTCGCCGCAATCGATTCAGGCAAACGCGGTACCCAATAGTGAACAACCACGTGCTGAACCGGTATTCGCAGGAGAACGTATCGAGGGAGGCGAAGGCCTTGAGGAAAGCGTCCTGGCAGATATCCTCGGCCTCATGGTGGTTGCGAACCATCCGCCAGATAAATGCGAACAGACGGTCCTTGTGCGCATCGACCAGTTCGCGCAAGGCGATGCGATCGCCTGCCCGCGCCCGGCCGATAAGCATGACCTCACGCTCCCGGCTGGTAGTCGCCTCACGTTCCGCCACGATCAACCCACACTCCTACCATACATTATAACCGCCGCCGCAGCTTGGGGTTGCGAAGGGCGTACTTAAAGCTACAATCGTACATAATTATAGGCCTTCTGAACTCCGCGCCCTAATTCGAATATAAGTGACTGTGAATAAATAGTTTATGTCAAAGTCCCCGGCGACTGACAACAGTGTTTCCCGTCATCGCAAGGCCGGTTTTCGCTATGAAATCCTTGAGCAATTCGAGTGCGGGATCGTGCTGCGGGGTACTGAGGTTAAAAGCCTCCGGGATAAGAATTCCTCGATCGAAGAGGCCTACGCGCGGATCGAGGACGGGGAGCTTTGGCTGATCGGCTCGCACATTGCGGCTTATTCCTTCGCCCATTCTCTGAACCATGAGCCGCTGCGGCGACGGAAACTGCTCATCCACGCACGGGAAATCAGAAAGTTGCGGCCACAGGTTGAACAGAAGGGGCTGACGCTGGTGCCGTTGCACATTTACTTCAACGATCGCGGGATCGCCAAGGTGTCCGTGGCGCTGTGCCGGGGCAAGACATTGGGCGACAAGCGTCGTACGCTCCAAACCCGCGAACACAAGCGAGAAATGGATCGGGCTTTATACCGCAAACGATAGCGGGATTCCATCTGCTTTCGGCACATACAGGGACTTTCAATTCTCGATTATTGGCCACCCACGCGAGGGTCTTTCTGTTCTCGATTCTTCGTCACTCCCGCGCATGCGGGAGTCCATCGGCCAAGGGGACTGGATTCCGGCTTTCGCTGGAATGACGAGTAACGGCGGGCGACGAGTTGCGGTGCGAACTGCGTACCTTTCCGAGGTAATCAATTCGTCGGTTGTATGATCGTGTGGAAAAACAGGTTTGCCACGATGGCGTTGCCCTGCTCGCTGAGATGGTTGCAGTCGAAGTAATTCGCCTGATCCCGCCTAAGTTCATCGTCAATCGTGGTCACATCCACCAAGACCGCGTTCTGGTTTGCAGCGGCCATCCGGATGCGTTCGTTGAGCCGGGTGAGGTAGGCATTGGCATTGCGGGCCTGCGAGGGCAGGATCACGGGAATGGGCAGAGCGTCGCACTTGGCAAAGTCCTCTCGTAGGAAAAAGTATGTGGCCACCAGGACTTGCAGATGGTTGTTGCGGGCGGCAGCGATGGCGGACTCAATACTCTCCTGTACTTGCAAGAGGCGCGACGCTAATTCCTCGGAAAGGGGATAGTCGGCGTCATCGGGCGAGGTGAGGAGAAACGGGTCGTGGTCTTTGAGGAAATCGCTGATGTCATTGCCGCCTTCCCAGTAGAGCAAGACTTCGGCATTGGGATAGATTTCGTCAGCGAACATTGTCTTCAAACGGACCAGTCCGTCTTCGCTTGACTCACCGCTGCGCCCCTCGTTGGCGAACAACTCAGGCGCTTCGCCGAGCAAGGAGGGCAGAAAATCCAAGTAATTCCGTTTCGATGGGCCTAATGTGGAAGAGTCGCCGAAGGCAACATATCGAACTTTCGGGTCGGGTACGCGGATCTCAATGCAACCACCGAGGAAAAGCAGGGTGATGAGCAAGGCGAGTTTGGTTTGTGCATTTCCAGAGGGCGCAGCGTCTTTGCCGGCGTGTTTGTTGCCAGGAGTAAGCGAGGCTCGGTGAAGCATGAATGCCATCGTGTCCGGATCGCCGTGTCCGGTCAAATTGCCTGCGGAGATTCCTTGGACATGGTTCCGTAGATGTTTCGCATAGTTAATCGCGGTTCCAGAAGTCTTGAAGGGTGCGTATTCCACTGGCCAACCCAGCGCTTTCGGCTTAGAATGCGGTGATGAAACCTCGATTGCTGATCGGCGTGTTGATGGCAGGCACAGGAAGTATGTTTGGTTGTTCGTCGGGAGATCCGGCTCCGGGGTTCATCGCGGAGGTGGATCGCGCGCCGGCCGAAAAGCGTCCGCCGAATTGGGAACACACGAAGGCGTTGATGGCCCGGCCCGCGCCGAGGGTCGGCGACGCGGCCCCGGAGTTTTCTCTGAATACCGTCGATGGTGCAAGGACCATCACGCGATCGAAATTCCACGCCGACCGGCCGCTGGTGCTGGTTTTCGGCAGTTTTACCTGACCGCCGTTTCGGCGTCAGGCTGACGCCCTCGAACGGATGTACCAGGCCTATCGTGATCGGGTGGCGTTTCTGTTTGTTTACATCCACGAGGCTCATGCGGCGGATGAATGGCAGATGCCGGTGAACGTCACGGAGGGCGTGGTGTTCGATCAGCCCAATTCCATGCCGGGGCGGCAATCCGTTGCCGGGCAGTGTTGTAGCAAGTTGAAGCTCTCCATGCCCTGCGTGGTCGATGAACTCGACAACAGGGTGGACAACCTCTACGCCGGTTGGCCGGAGCGGATGTTCATTATCGATGCCGATGGGCGCATTGTTTATGCAGGCAACCAGGGACCGTGGGGATTCAAGCCCGATGAGGTATCGAGTTGGTTGAGAAAAAACGTCGGACCTCCGAAGCGGTAGGCCGTCTGGGCCGCGCAATTATTGCCGTTTCATCTCTTGGGGTCGCGCTTGCGACGCATTGTAACCAGCGCATCCATCAAAGGTTACAACTGGTCGACCGAGTCCTGTTGAGCCTTCCTCTTGGATCGAGGCGAAGAAATAATTGAGAAAAGCACTTGACGTTCGGTGTTAGTTCGGGTATAGTACTACCGAACAAAGAGCGAACTCGCGTTGAGGGTCAAGGATGAGCCGAATGCGAAAGAGAATCGGAATATTGGGCGAGGGCAAGAACGAATACGTTTCCGACGAATCGAATGCACTTCACTTGGAGTCTCCGCTGTGTGTATTCGGGCCGGGGGGATCGTATCGGACCGAGTGGCCGCCGAGGCCGCAGGACGTAGTCTCTGTCTCTTGCGTAGCGCAGCTCGACGACCGGCGTGGTTGGCATTCGCGTTGGCGCGAAGTGATGGAAAGCGCGCGAGACGAATTACGTCGGAGCGTGTGGTTGCGGTGGTTGTCTTCGCGTGGGGCGTTGCCCGTGTGTGCCCTCGGACCGGAGGGATTGTCCGCTTTTGTGGAGCCGAATCATGGCGCGAACGAAGAAACTCGTCACCGACGAGACGCATTGTCTGACCCCGCGGCAGCTCGAAATCCTGACGCTGATCCGCGACGGCCGGCGCAGCGATGGTTATTCCCCGACGCTGCAGGAGATCGCCGACGAGCTGGGCATCAGCAAGATCACCGTGTTCGAGCACGTCGAGGCCCTGCTCGGAAAAGGGCTGCTCTCGCGGCGTTCGAACAAAGCACGCTCTTTGGAATTGACCGCCTCGGCGCGCTTGCCTGACGAGCGGCCGACGCTGCTGCCGCTGGTGGGGCGGATCGCCGCGGGGCACCCGATTGAGGCCATCGAAAGCCCTGACAACGTGGACTTGGAGGAGGTGTTCACCAGCCGGCACCCGGTCGGCGTGCTCACCGTGACCGGCGACAGCATGATCGACGAGCACATCCGCGACGGGGACCTTGTGGTCTACGAACGGCGCTCCAACCCCCGCAATGGTGACACCGTTGTGGCACTCATTGATGGGGAGGAGGCCACGCTCAAGAAGTTCTACCGCGAGAAGAACCACATTCGCCTGCAGCCCGCCAACCCCAAGTACAAGCCGATCCACGTTCGCGACGTGGAAGTCCAGGGGGTGGTCATCGGCGTCATAAGGCGATACTGATAGCCTGCGTCCAATAATCAGCCGCGCGACTGTTTCACTTCGGCCATTGATATCAAATGACAGGCCCCCGATTGGATTCGGCTGCCATCTCTTATACACTAGCGGTGTCATGTTGGGTAAACCGTCTGGCTCGGGGCGTTCGAATCGAATGGTTCAGCCTACAGGTCGCGCGAGGAATCGCAAACGACGATTCGTTAAGGGTACGTTCGCGTACGTTGCGATGGCGTGCCTTCCTCCATTGGTCCGGGGACAGCAGGACTGCCTGAGTTGGGACAAACGCGCCGACCTCATCGGTACGTGTACGAACAACGCCCAGCGAGATTGCATAATCAACAGCGATTGTGTCACTCCAGGGCTATGCAGCGTCAACGGGCCGGGCCGAGCCGTGACTTTCATCGCCGCGGCCTACGACAGCCGCCGCGGGGTCACCGTCCTGTTTCATTACCCGACGGGACAGACCTGGGAGTTCACCGGTCAGAAATGGAGGCAGTTCGTCGGAGACCCCAATCCCGGAGAGAATACGACAGGGCGCGCGACGATGGTGTACGACAGCCGACGGTTGGTGTGCGTACTTTTTGATTTTCTTTTTCCTTTCGAATGGGACGGCGAGACGTGGACGATCCGAGATGTTCCGTTCCCGCAAGGTGTCATTCAGAATTACGGAGCCGCCTATGACGGCGCGCGCGGCGTGACGGTACTGTACGGCGGAAGTGTCGGCGGGATCCAGAGAGACGAAACCTGGGAGTATGATGGCGCTACGTGGACGCAGCGCTTCCCCGCCAACCACCCGCCGCCCTTGGTCAATCATCGCATGGCCTATGACAGTGTGCGCGGCGTCGTTGTGCTTTTCAGCCCCACGGCCGGACTCTGGGAATACGATGGAATAGATTGGACTCCACGGACCTCGGCGTTTCCCCCGAGCCCTTCCGCCCGTAACGACTTCGCCATGGATTTTGACAGCGCCCGGGGCGTAACGATCATGCATGGCGGTGCCGCGGGAGGGCCCTCCCGGTCCGACACGTGGGAGTGGGATGGAGCGAATTGGACCGAGCGGCTCCCGGGCAACCCTGATGCGGCGATCATCGCCCGTTCCAAGCACGTTCTGGTGTTTGACAGCGCCCGCAAGCGCAGCCTCGTGCTCGGCGGCGCAGCCTCCGGCGGTTTCTCCCTCGAGTTGGTCGCGCCGGAGGCTCCTACTCCCCAGGGAATCCCGTTGAGCGTTATCGCCGTGGAGGGCGATCCGGCGCAGTTTTTCGTCACCGCGACGGGCGGGAATCCCTTGACGGTCCAGTGGCGGCACAACGGCGTGCCGCTTCCGGGAGCGATGCAACAGACGCTCTCCTTCGCTTCCGTGGCCGCGAAGGACCAAGGGGTCTATGACGCAATTCTAGGGTCGGGCGAATACGTTCCGTTTACTTGTCCCACTTCCATCAGCAATGCCGGCATTCTAACTGTTCTTCCGGCGATTCCGGGCGACGTGGACGGCGACGGCGATTTCGACCTCGAGGATTTCGCCTCGCTTCTAAACGGCTTCACCGGTCCCGGACCATGACTGACGGAAGGCGCCACCGACTGGAATCCAGCACCCTCATGCGGTTACGATTCGCGGGTGGATCGCGCTGAAGTCTGCTCACGTTTTCTGGAAGCTATTCCCTACACGCTCTATCCATTCCAGGAGGAGGCGCTGCTGGCATGGTTTGAGGCGACGGGAGGTGTGCTGGTATCGGCGCCGACGGGGATGGGTAAGACGCTCATCGCCGAGGCGGCGATCTTCGAGGCGCTGCACACGCAGCAACGCATTTACTATACTACGCCCCTTATCGCACTGACCGATCAGAAGTTCCGCGAATTTCAGGACCTGGCGGAGGGGTGGGGTTTTCCGCGCGAACAAGTCGGCTTGATTACCGGTAACCGTAGGGAGAACCCGGATGCGCTGGTGCGGGTGGTGGTGGCAGAAATCCTGCTCAATCACTTGCTGTCCGGCCCGGAGTTGCTTGGCGACGTCAGCGCGGTGGTGATGGATGAGTTTCACTACTTCAACGACATGGAGCGAGGGGTGGTTTGGGAACTATCGCTGGTCTTGTTGCCGACGCACGTCCGTTTGATGCTCCTGTCGGCCACGGCGGGGAATACGGTGGATTTCATCCGCTGGGCGCGCGAGCAACATGGGCGGGCGCTCACGCTGGTCAAGTCGGATGAGCGGCGGGTGCCGCTGAAGTTTATCTGGGTGGGAGACAAGCTGCTGACCGAGCATCTCCCGGAGATGGTGAACAAAGACGACACCGCAAACCGATCGCCGGCGCTGGTGTTCTGTTTCAACCGCGATGAATGCTGGGAGGTGGCGGAACGGCTAAAGGGCGTCGGGTTAATCGAGGCGGCGACCCGAGCGGAGATCGAAACCCATCTTGACGGATACGATTTGAGCAACGGCATCGGGCCGAAGCTGCGGCAGATGCTCATTCGCGGAGTGGCCGTGCATCATGCGGGAATTCTTCCGAAATACAAGGAGCTGGTTGAATCCCTGTTCCTGAAGAAACTGATCCCGCTCGTGGTCTGCACGGAGACGCTGGCGGCGGGGATCAATCTCCCGGCGCGGTCGGTGGTGCTTAGTACATTGATGCACGGGAAGCCGGGGGAAAAGAAGCTGGTGCCGTCGTCGTCGGCGCACCAGATGTTCGGTCGGGCGGGGCGGCCGCAGTTCGACAAAATGGGGTACGTTTACGCGCTGGCTCATGAGGACGACGTGAAGATCCTCAAATGGAGAAAGAAGTTCGACCAGATCGATCCAAACTCGAAAGACCCCGGCATTATGCGGGCGCGGAAGGACCTGGAGCGGAAGAAGCCGACGCGGCGGAAGACGGAGCAGTACTGGTCGGAGGGGCAGTTCAAAACGCTGATCGCGGCCGGGCCGGCGAAGCTGTTCAGCCGGTCGATGATTCCCTATCAAATCCTGATTTTCTTGCTGACCAAGTCGGGCACGCTGCACGACGTACGCGGCTTTCTCGTCAAACGCTTCAACACCGCGGAGCACATCGCCAAGTTTCAGAAGCAGCTCGATCACATGATCGACAACCTGGCCAAGTTCGGATTTTTGACCCGCGCCGAGGACGGCGACCATGTGACCCTGCATGACACCATTCACGACCTCGTGGTGTTTCGCAGCGTGGACCCGTTGTACGGGGCGTTTATGTGCGGGCAACTTGCCCGGGGAAGTTACGAGGAGAAGTTGCAGGCGCTGGAGTCGGTGTTGACGGTCCCGTCGTCGATGGAGCGGCTGGTGCGGTTGCCGGAGATGCCGCCGGGGCCGTTGCAGAGTGAATCGCTGCTGCCGACGTTGCTGCAATTCGGGATCGTCATGACTCATCCGGAGTGGGGCATTTTGAAAGTCGCGGCGGATGCCTATGAGGAGGAAGCGGCGCGGGAGGGGCGGCCACGGGCGATGACTTTCCCGGAGATGCTCAAGGCTTTGTTCGACGCCAAGCTGGCCATGCCGGAGTCGATCTGGGTGCAGCCGAAGTGGGTGGCGGGGGGAGTGTTCGAGCTGGGGCACGATTTCTACAAGTTCATCCGTGCCCGCGACGTGGCCAAGAACGAAGGGCTTATTCTGCGTCATTTGCTGCGACTGGTGATCCTGGCCGGAGAGTTTCGCTTGCGGTCAGGCGGCGATCCGGACTATGAGGTGATAGGTGAACAGGCGACGCGGGTGTGTCAGGGGGTCGATCCACGATACACGGATCGGTTCCTGCAGGCGGAGGAAGAGGCGCGGAAGTTGATTCCGTTATGATACGACCCTTTGTATCTATGTTGCGTCGCGTTCGTCCTTCGTTCATAATATCACCCGCTTTAGCGGTTGGTTGTGCGCCAAAGCAATCCTTTCAACGGCGGGTATGGGAGGAAAGAACATGTTGTCAATTCTTCGTAGTTGCGGCTTGGTCATAGTTGCAACAGTGTTCGTCATTAGTGAAGCTGATGCTAGCGGGGAGCGACCAAGTGGAAAGGACTTTGTGTCCATTCGGGCATGGGTGGAGCGTCAGCCGCGATCCTTCGAGAATGAGATCCTATTTTCCCTCATGGACGGAGAGATCGTAAGATCACAGCGCTTCACCATAGCTGGCGCGATTTTCGGGGACTATGACGGGGATGATGACATCGACCGATACGACTACACGGCCTTTCAGATTTGTTTGAGCTTCTCGGGACCCGGAGTAACTACGCCACCCGCATGTTATGTTTTCGATTCCGATGGCGACTTCGACATTGACATGCAGGATGTAGCCGCCTTTCAGCTGGTCTTCACCGGTGCGCTAGGCGGAATCCGCGTCGAGGCGGGCGGACTCATACCGGGTCGTCCATCGCCGAGCTTCTATTTGAGCGGTGTTCCCGGAACTCCCGGAAACAACGCATTGAACGGGAGCGCCAATCAGTTGGGCGTGCCTTCCAATGCCATTGCCACGGAGTGGACCATTACGTCGCAGCCGGCGGGAAGCGGCGCGGTTACGTTCAGCAATTCCGCATTGCTCGCAACCGCCTATAGGATCGGCCCCCCGGCAAGAGCCGGCGCTTACATCTTTACGCTGACGGCGACGAACCTATTCACGTCAGAAACAGCGTTCGATTCGGTGGTCCTGGAGTTGTTGCCGGAGCCGGTGGTTCGCGTGGCCGATGAGCAGTCGCCCATGCGGGTCGTCATGCAGCGCGGAACCGCCAGTGTGGACCTAAACCTGCTTTACACCGCGGCGAGCGAAGCGTTCATTGAGGTCTTTGACGGAAAAGGCGACGATCCGGAAAACTTGATCGATGTCATTTCCGTCCCCGCCGGCGTCGATGCCGCCGCTTCGGCGACCATTTCGGCCCTTGGCAATCGCGAGGACGATCCGCCGGACCTCTATTACTTGCAGGGCCGGATTTCGGACATTGTGGACGTCGGGCCCATCGTCGATCTGGACAATCCGAATCCCACGCCGGACCGCAATTCGCTAAATAAGTTGTTGCTTTTCACCACGGATTCATGGTTCGAGTCGCACAGCCCCTTGACCCCGAAGGTTATCGAACTTTACGGCGGGGTGGGCGAGGTCGATGGCAGCGGTATTAACCATCAGGGCATTGGAAGCGACAACGCCTATCTTTCTGTGAAATACATTGAAAACGGTGCCGACAGGCATAAGATCGCGGACATCAATGAGGACGGATTTGATGACCTAATCGTGCTCTCCTTTTATGGGATTGACATTTACTTCGGTGCCTTGGACATCGTCACTAAAGGCTACGACGCCAGGGGGCTGGGCGGCGATATCGGTTGGCCCTACAGTCCGGACCTTGACATCTACAGCAACGAAGATTTCCACGATTTCTGCGTCGGCGACATCAACGGCGACGGCCATTTGGATATCGTGACAGTAACCAATACAGGCGCGAACTTTGTCGAGGTCTGGCTGATGGACGGCGCGGTCAGTATGGATCGTGGCTACGATGCTGACCGGACCTACACGGCGGACTCTGACGGAAACGTGGACCTGAACCTGTTCGTACTCTGCGGAGACGTGGGAATCGGTGCAGGCGTTTCGGGCATTGATGACATTATCGTCGTCTCCGAGGGATATGACGACAACGAAGGTGCCGCTGCATCCAACGACGGCGTTGTGTTCGTCATTTACGGACGCGAGGATCTGCCCAACAGCACCGATATTGAGGCGCATTCCGTTACCGGTCTTACGACGACCAACCAAAACGGCGAACGTATCTTCGACAGCGCATCCGGTGCGTTCCCCAACAATAACGATGCCGATCACTTCGGCACGATTGCGGCATTGGGTCAGTGGGATAGCGGTGCACTCGATCTAGTCGTTGGCGAAGGCTGGGGGACCGGCACGACTCGTATCTACCTTGGCGGCGTAGCGCGGATCAGTCGCAACCCCGCGCGGGTATATACGGCGCCCGAGGCCACGCCTTCGACAGCGCTGCGGAGCGGTGACGCCATTCTAGATGACGTAACCGGCGACGGCAAATCGGAGCTTGTCGTCCGATCGCACGAACTGGATACGGTGTACATCGTGCCCAACGGATTGGCCAACACCAGTTTAGACGACCCTCAGATCATCAAGTATGACACGGCCTCATTTCAGCTGCCTTTGTTTTGGGGTGGTACGGCTGTGGCCGACCTTAAGCAAAACGATCAGCTCGCCGCGGGCGACATTGATGGAGACGGTGTGAACGAATTGTTGATAGGGAACTCGAATGAAGATCGCGTCATTGTGGTCAAGGGGCCGATCAGCAGCGACATCGAAAGCCCAAGTGAAGTCTACCGGATCTACGAGGATTCCGACTCCCATGACATTGGTACTTCCATCCTGTTTGGCGATGTAACCGGCGATGGTTTAGTTGATTTCATGATGGGGGGTACCTATGAGGACGTTTTGGTGATCCTTCAGGGGTTCTTTACAACAACGATGCCCTGAACGGGTTGCCCTGAAATGATATCGCCAACTTCGGTGAACGCTGAAGTCATGTGCGGACCAATCGTGAAACTTGAGAGTTATTCGGATGCCGGGTGCGTGTAACGCTTACCGAGGTCATGTGTTGCATGGTGAGTCCGAGTAAGTCAGCATCAGGCACTTTGCCTACAAGCTATCCCCAAACGTCTTTACCTATTGCAAACGAAACGTCAACATTGTCGAAATCCTGCGATTTTCCAAAGTCCGCGCGGGCTAAAGCCCGCGGCTCGCTATACAAAAACCGAGTTTGCTGTAATGGATCAATCCGCTCCTTCCCAGTCGCGGCTCCGATCAAAAGTCTTTGCCAATTGTGTTTTCCCTTCGTGGCTTTGCTTTCAGCATTCCGTTACACTGCCTCGCCTGATGAACCGGGTTTTGGCAGACGACAGGGTTTCGCTTCTCGTTCGCGGGTGCGAGAGCGTTTACACCATTGAAGAGCTGAAGGACCGACTGGCCAAGGGTAAGCGGCTGCGTGTCAAGCTGGGCATGGACCCCACGGCGCCGGACCTCACGCTCGGTCATACGGTGGTTTTGCGTAAACTTCGGCAGTTTCAGGACTTCGGGCACAAGGCGGTCCTTATCATCGGTGACTACACGGCCATGATCGGCGACCCGACGGGCCGGACCAAGACCCGCCCGATCCTTACGGAGGTCGAAGTCAAGGTGAATGCCGAGACCTATCTTCACCAGGCGGGCAAAGTTCTCGACCTCGGCGCTGAGAAGCTCGAAGTCCGTTACAACAGTGAGTGGCTTAACCCCCTGACCTGCGCCGACGTCATCAAGCTGATGAGCGAAATGACCGTGGCCCGGATGCTGGAGCGGGATACTTTCGCCAAGCGGCAGGCCGAAGGGCGGGAGATTTTTCTCCATGAGCTGCTCTATCCGCTGATGCAGGCCCGCGACAGCGTGGCCATTCAGTCCGACGTGGAGCTCGGCGGTACCGATCAGACGTTCAATAATCTTTGCGGGCGGGATTTGCAACGTAATGCCGGGCAGCCGCCGCAAATCGTCATGGTCCTGCCGTTGCTGGTCGGCACGGACGGCAAGAACAAGATGAGCAAGTCGCTGGGCAACTACATCGCCGTGACCGATCCGCCGGGCGAGATGTTCGGCAAGGTGATGCGCATTCCGGATGAATTGATGCGCAATTACTTCGAGCTGTTGACCGACATTGCAGAGGAGGAGATCGTTCGGCTCACCGACCGGACGAAAATTAATCCGCGCGACGCCAAGGAGTCTTTGGCCAGGACGATCATCACGCAATATCACTCGGCCGGCGCCGCCGAGGCGGCCGCCGAGGAGTTCCGTCGAGTGCACGGCGGGGGATCGGCCGGATTGCCGGACGACATTCCCGAAGTGGGCGTTCCCGCCGACAAAATGTCGGACGGAAGAATCTCTCCGGTGGACTTGATTACGAGCTGCCTCGACGAGAAGTCCCGCAGCGAGGCGCGGCGTCTGGTGGCCGAGCGGGGCGTGCGCCTGAACGGAGCGGTGATCGAGGACCCTAATGCTCCCATCGCCGTGCAAACCGGAGATATTCTGCAACGTGGCAAACGCCGTTTCGTTCGATTGCGCATACCGTAACAGGTCGCCCGTGACGAACATGAAGGAATTGTGGTTTAGCACCATCGCCACGGTGGCGATCGCGGCATGCCTGTACCTGATTGTGTTTTCCTGGATTGCTCCGGCGTGGACGCCGGTGATCGTCGATTGGTTGCGGCCCTGGCTGGGAAACCTGGGCGCGACCATGTTCACAATGGTATTCTTCGCCCTGCCGCCGATACTTCTTGCGCTTGGTGCGTTTACGCTCCTGGAGGGCAGACGACGCGCAATTCGGCGGGGCGACGACGAAACGCGTTGCCGCCGTTGCAGTCATATTCTGCGCGGACTCACCGAACCTCGATGCCCGGAATGTGGGGAACGGATTTGACGATGGGATCACCGATCGCTCAAAGTGTGCAGCAATGACCATCAAGAAATCCAGCCATAGTGAAGTCAAGACAAGAACGGCGAGGCTCTTGATTGCGTGCCCGGATCGGTCGGGAATCATTGCGGCGGTGGCGGGATTCATCGCCGAGCACACGGGCAATATTGTCGAGGCCGACCAGCATTCCGACCCTCAGGAAAACGCTTTCTTCATGCGGGTGGAGATCGAACGGATGGGATTCGGGCTTTCGCCGGATTCGTTCCCGGAACTATGGAGGCCGATGGCGGAGCGGTTTCAGATGCGCTGGCGGATGGAGTGGGGGGACCGCGCCAAGCGCATGGCCGTGATGGTCAGCAAGGAGAGCCATTGCGTAAGCGATCTGTTGTGGCGCTGGAGCAGCGGCGAGTTGCTCGTCGAGATTCCGCTGGTGGTCAGCAATCATCCCGATTTGAAGGAGCTCGTCGTTCGATCGGGGGTGTCGTTTCACCACCTTCCCCTGACCGCCGAAGGGAAGGAACGGCAGGAAAAGAAGGTCCTCGATTTGCTCGGCGAGCACGAAATCGATTTTGTCGTGCTGGCTCGGTATATGCAGGTTCTATCGCCTACGTTTGTGGAGGCGTATCGAGATCGGATCATCAACATTCACCACAGCTTTCTTCCTGCTTTCGCCGGGGCTCGATCGTATCACCAGGCGTTCGATCGGGGGGTCAAGATCATCGGGGCGACGAGCCACTACGTGACGGAGTCGCTGGACGACGGGCCGATCATCGCCCAGGGCACGCTGCCCGTGAACCATCGCGACTCGGTGGATGACCTCATCCGAAAGGGGCGCGACCTGGAGCGGGTCGTACTGGCGACGGCGGTACATCAGCACGTCGAGGACAAAATCCTCATCAGCGGGCGGAAGACGGTCGTGTTCGATTGAGCGTCACGCCTTCTCAAACGAGAACATCTCGCCGTGTGCCGTTACCTTGATGTCGTCGCCCGGCGAGAACTCGCCCTGAAGAATCCTTTTGGCCAATGGGTTCTCGATTTCCTGCTGGATCAGCCGCTTCAGGGGGCGAGCGCCGTAAGCCGGATCATAGCCGTCGATGGCCAGTTTTTTCCTGGCCTCGTCGGTCAGGATGAGCGTCAATTCACGGGCTGCCAGGCGATCACGAAGATATTGCACCTGGATTTCGGCGATCTTTCCCAGATCGTCGCGAGTCAATGGATGGAAGAAGACCGTTTCATCGATGCGATTGAGGAACTCCGGCCGGAAGTGCTTCTTCAGTTCTTCCTTGACCTTCATTTCAATCTCAACGTCCAGCAGTTCCTGGCCTTCGCTCCGTCGCGACTTCGAACCGGCATCCTGCTCGATGATTTGCTGGATATATTGACTTCCGATGTTGCTGGTCATTACGACAAGGGTGTTCTTGAAGTCAACTGTCCGGCCGTGGCCGTCGGTCAGTCGGCCGTCGTCCAGTACCTGCAAGAGGACGTTGAAGACGTCCTGATGGGCCTTCTCGATTTCATCGAAGAGCACGACGCTGTAGGGCTTGCGGTGCACCGCTTCCGTTAATCGTCCGCCTTCCTCATAACCCACGTAGCCCGGCGGCGCGCCGATCAGCCTGGCCACGCTGTGCTGCTCCATGAATTCGCTCATGTCGATGCGAATGAAGGCGGACTCGTCGTCGAACAGAAATGTGGCCAGGGCCTTGCAAAGCTCGGTCTTGCCCACGCCGGTGGGGCCGAGAAACAGGAACGAACCGATGGGGCGATGAGCATCGCCCAGGCCGGCGCGGGAACGGCGGACGGCGTCGGAGACGGCGTTGACGGCCTCATCCTGCCCTACCACGCGTTCGTGAAGCAGCTCCTCCATTTTGAGGAGCTTTTCCTTCTCGCCCTCCAGCATTCGCGAGACGGGGATGCCGGTCCATTTGCTGACGACTTCGGCGATTTCCTCCGCGGTGACTTCCTCTCGGAGCAAGCCGGCGCCGCCGCTATGCAGATCGGTGAGCTTTTGCTCTCGGCGTTTTAGCTCATCTTCCAGCTCGCGGAGTTCTCCATATTGGATTCGGGCGGCGCGTTCCAGTTCTCCGCGGCGCTGGGCCTCGTCCAACTCGACATGTTTGGAGTCGATTTGCTGGCGAAGGGACTTCAGCCCCTCGATCATCCCCTTTTCGTTTTCCCATTGGGCGGTGAGCGAGCGGTTTCTTTCCTGCAATTCCGCAAGCTCCTTGTTTACGGCGGCGAGCTGCTTGCGGCTGCCTTCGTCCTTTTCTTTTTTCAGGGCCTCGCGCTCGATTTCCAGTTGCATGATTCTTCGGCGAAGCTCATCCAGTTCGCTGGGCAAGGAATCATTCTCGATGCGAATGCGCGAGGCAGCCTCGTCGATGAGGTCGATCGCCTTGTCCGGCAGCTTCCGGTCGCTGATGTAGCGATGGGAGAGCGTGGCCGCGGCGACGAGGGCGGCGTCTTGAATGCGCACGCCGTGGTGGGCGTCGTAGCGCGGTTTCAGCCCGCGAAGGATAGCGATGGTGTCCGCCGTCGAGGGCTCTCCGACGTACACGGTCTGGAAACGCCGCTCCAGGGCCTTGTCCTTTTCGAGGTGCTTGCGGTATTCATCGAGGGTGGTTGCGCCGATGCAGCGAAGTTCTCCGCGGGCCAGGGCGGGCTTGAGCAAATTGCCGGCGTCCACGGCGCCATCGGCGCGTCCGGCTCCGACGACGGTGTGCAACTCGTCGATAAACAGAATCACCTTTCCGGCGGATTCTGTCACTCCGCGCACGACGGCCTTGAGCCGCTCCTCGAACTCGCCGCGAAACTTGGCTCCGGCGATGAGCGCTCCCATGTCGAGGGCGATGACGCGTTTGTCTTTCAACACTTCGGGCACGTCGCCGGCGAGGATGCGTTGGGCCAGGCCCTCGACGATCGCCGTCTTCCCTACTCCGGGGTCGCCGATCAATACCGGGTTGTTCTTGGTTCGCCGTGCGAGGACCTGCATGCAACGGCGGATTTCGTCGTCCCGTCCGATGACCGGGTCGAGCTTTCCCAGCCGGGCGGCGGCCACGAGGTCGCGCCCGTAGCGTTCCAAAGCCTGGTAGGTGTCCTCGGGATTTTGTGACGTCACGGCGGCGCTCCCGCGGACATCCCGGAGGGCCGTGAGGACCGTGTCGGTGCTGGCTCCGCATAGCGACAGCACTTCCCGGGCGTCGCTCTTGACTTCGCACAACGCGAGGAGCAGATGCTCGGTGGAGGTGTATTGATCCTTCATGCGTTCGGCGTGCTTCTCAGCGGCATCGAGCACCTCGCGTAGCTCGCGACTCATGACCAATGAACCGCCGCTGGCGCGAGGCAATCGCTGAAGTTCGGAGTCGGTCATGCGCCGGACGCGGGCGACCTGAACGCCGGCTTTCTCCAGAATTGGGACGACGACACCGCCGTTGGAGGATTGTGCCGAGGCGCTGCAGTCGGCGACCATAGCGGCGAGCAGGTGCAATGGGGATAAATCGCTGTGTCCCGCTGCGGATGCCTGGCGTTGGGCAGCTTGCAGTGACTCGGCGGCTTTTACGGTGAATCGGTCGAGGTTCATGGATACTCCCCTGTCCGGACGGTGCAATTAATCCAAGTACCGTCTCAACTCACCAGATGGCAATTGCTGTTCCAGAGGCTACATGCCGATAAGTATTGTGATCACAAGTATTTAAAGATTGATTTGAGGATCTCAAGAGACGGAATACCACGCCACCTGCCAGAATGGCAGTGTCGGTTTCCATTGCGGGAGCGGCGTTCCGTGGTACTCTTTGGATGGTGTGGCCGACGTAGCTCAGTTGGCTAGAGCGCCTGCCTGTGGAGCAGGATGTCGCTGGTTCGAGTCCAGCCGTCGGTAGTTTTGGGGCCGCCGTTCAAAAACGCCAGCTAACGATAGTCCTACGGGATTGGCAGGGGAATCGATTACAAGCTGAGTTTCCGAGCCGTCGCCATTCGGTTCAACTTCTGGCGTTTCAATCGTCGATTAGGGAGTCCTGCTTACGAGCTCTTTGAGTTTCGCATTTACGACGCGGCTTCCTTCGTCATAGTTGGATAGCACGACGGCCGTGAATCCGGAGTCCAGGAACATATCCAGGTTTGAACTGATGCCCGGAAATCCGCCGCTGTGACCGACGATTCGGGCGCCCGGCTCGCCGAAAACCCCGAACCCAAATCCGTACTCGGATGAACCCAATTCGGGTTTGGAAGTCCACAGCATTTCGAGATGTTCGGCGTCGAGCAATTTGTTCGAGCGAAGGGCCTTGTCGAATCGTAGCAAATCCTCGGCGGTGGAATAACCGCCGCCCGCCGGTCCGCCCCGGATGACGTGCTTAAAGACATTCGTGACCCATACCGGCTTGCCGTCCCGTGTTTCCTGGGAGTATCCGACGGCAAGATTGGGGATCGGCTCGTCCACGTCAAAGCAATCGGAATTGGTCATGCCCGCTGGCTTGTAGATGTTTTCCCGAATGTAATCGTAGTAGTTTCCGCCGGTGACACTCTCAATGACCGCGCCGAGCAAGAGGAAGCCCGTGTTGCTGTATCGCCACTTCGTTCCCGGTTCGAACGCAAGCGTTTCCTCGATGACCAGCGGCTTGTAGTCATTGACGTTGCGGTACAATTCGCGCGAGGAATTCATGAACTTGTCGTTGAAATAGCTTCCCAGGCCTGATGTGTGGGTCAACAGGTGCTTGATTCGTATTTTGTCTGTGACTTCGCGGGGGAGCCAGTCCGTGGACAGAAACTTGCTCAATGGATCGTCGAGGGAGAGCTTCCCGGCCTGCACGATTTGCAGGACGGCCACGGCAGTGAACATTTTGTTCATGGAGCCGAGATTGAACTTGGTGTCCAGTTTGTTCGGAACATGAAACGACTTGCATGCCTCTCCATAAGCGTTTTGAAAAAGGACGTTTCCGTTTCTGGCAAGTAGGACCGATCCGGAAAAGACGTCGGCCTTGACCAGCCTTTCCATGAACTCCCGGAGTTCCCCGGCGATCTGCTCGTCCGTCAGCTTCGGCGCCGGCGCTACGTCTTTCGGCGGGCGGGCGGGAGAGAAGTTCAGACCGGCGATGCGGTGCGGCGGGGAAGGCTCCACTTCCATGATCAGACCATTCCAGGCGTCGGTAAGCTTTGCCCTGGCTATGACCACGATTTCACCGGGCGGGACTTCTTCTTCATATTTCCGAACGCCATAAAACTCGAATCCGCCGCTCTGTCGGTAGACATCGGCGAAGACTTGCAAATGGTCCGCCATCGGAAACGCACCGCGGAACTGCTCGGTGAACTGTTGCTCGATGAAAGACCGGACCTTTGCGGGATCGTTGGAGTTCACCGCGGCGAGAAGCTCTTTGGCCCGTTGCCCCGCGGGAGTATCGGGAAGTTCGCGGATGTCGGTGAAGACGCCTCGGGTCCGCGATTGCTGAGCTTGGGCCTGGGAGGCTGCGAAAAAAGCCACCACAGGGAGAAAAAGCGTAACCATTGCAACGATCGTTCGCTGGGACATTGAAGAGTTCCTTCTTTAGGCTGAAACAAACCACGGCGGCCCACTCCCATAGCCGCCCCTTGTAAAGACGTTTGGCAACGGCGGTTCCGTCAATAGTTCATAAGAACACGTAAAAAACTCGTCCACAGTCGGGCTTGGTGAGTATTGGACTTGTACTGTGACAACTCCGGCGGGGCAAACAAAGCACGGGTTCGCTAGGCCAAAAGACTCAAGGCTTGAATGGAGAGCTGTCGGATGTCCTTTTTTTGCACTATTCGGTTTTGGCTTTCACGGCCCAGCGGAAAATGGCTGATCGACTTCGGGGGTTGGCCGCGATTTCGTTCCCAGACGGCCTGATCGGCATTTCGGCAATCGCCGTGTAAGTTCCGGTCGCCAGATCGTTGCGAAAGGCACTCTCTGCTTGTCGATCCTCGCCGCTATGAAAGCTGATGATACCGATCCGTCCGCCGGGACGCAGGCAATAGGGAACGATGCGTAGGAATTGTGCGAGGCCGTTCATTTCGTCATTCACGATCATGCGCAAGGCTTGAAAAGTGCGAGCGGCGGGATGAAGCCGGCCGTGTTGATCGGGGGAACGATCACGCCAGGCACGGCGGGGCATTCCTTTCGCCTCAAACACGAGATTGACGAGTTGGTCTGTGCGCGAGATGGGGCTGACGGCGCGGTGACGGATGATGCACTCAGCAATGCGCTCGGCATGCGGCTCGTCCGCCAGGTTGTCTAGACAAGCGAGCAATTCTTCGAAAGAGAGTTGAGCGAGCCAATCGGCGGCCGAGCGGGGCAAGCGATTGTCCATACGCATATCCAACGGCCCTTCATACTTGTAGCTGAAGCCTCGGCTGGGGTCGTCAATCTGCATGCTCGACACTCCCAGATCAGCAAAAATGATGTCAAAACCGTCCAGCCTTTCACAGGCGAGAATCTTGCCAAGCCCGGCGAAATGGCTTCGATGGAGACTGAACCGGGAGGGGTTCGTAGCCGCTACGGAATTCGTCGGGTCGGCTGAAGCAATCTGATTCGCCAGACGGTTGGCAGTGCGTTCGATCTGTGCAGCATCAACGTCGAGGCCGATCAGCCTTCCCGAAGGGCCGAGGCGGCGGATGAACTCCATGGCGTGCCCACCGTACCCAATGGTGCAATCCGCGACGATTTCGCCGGGAAGTGGGCGGAGGGCGGCCAGAACTTCGTCAACGAGTACCGGAATGTGCGTCCCCGCCGGCGTCCGGCCTTGTGCTCGAACGTGGCCCTGCATTTCGGGAAAGGAGTCCGGGTCGAGTTCCTTGTAGCGTTGATCGAATCCTTTGGGATGTGTGCCGGCATATCTCGGACGGCGGCGGCGCTGGGCGGGCATTTCGCCGGGTGTGTTTTCTGACTTGTAGTCGGTCATGGCCGCCTGTCCGTGGCGGTCATCTTAGCCTCCGGCATCGGAAACACCGAATATCCGAGGCTTAGGGTGACAGGCGGACCTGCACGTTGACGAATTCAAAGTCGTCAATATCGCTGTCGCTCGGCGCGGCGATAATCCGCAACTCATTGGTTCCCGGTTGAAGCAGCCGTGCGTCAAACGGTGCGACAAACTCCCCGAAGCTGCCGTCATCTGGAGCCTGATTGAGGCGCTCCTTCAGGGTCGTGCCGTTGATTACTACGCGGTGGTTTCGTTGTACCCCCTTGGCCAGCAAGTGCACCTCGGCGCGACTGAATTGCGCGGAGGCCGAGTCCGACGGCAGTTCAAACTCGACCGCAAACTCGGCCCCCTCGGATTTTTTCTGGAACTGGCTGTTGATGGCCCCTTCAAAGCGGTCGTCGCCCAAGTGGTGAACGTCGGGCACGGCCTCTGTCACCAAAACGGCGTCACTTGCGGTTTCGAGGGAGAAATCGACGGTGATCGTTCGTCCCTGCAGGCGCGCCCTTTCCACGTTGATGGACTTGGGCACGAATCCCTTTTGAGATGCGGAAAGAGCGAAGTTGTCCGGCACGTCGGGGGCGTCGAGCATGTAGGTCCCGTCGGGTTCGGTGTGGGCCGTAACCGGACTTCGGTCGGGCAAATCGAGCCGTACGGCCGCGTCCCCGAGCCGCCGCCGGGTCGCCGCGTCCGTCACGACGCCGCGAATGGTGCCGATCGATCGGGGTTCGTCGGAATTGGCGCTGGTTTGAACGGTCGAGGAATCAATGATGTAAAGGGGCAGATAGCGATAGTAGACTTCCAGCATAAGCGTGCAAAGCGCCGTCTGGTAAATGCGTCCGCCGATTTTGGACCATTCATCGGCCGGGTCCCAGCTGCCCGCGGCACGTCCGTCCTCTCGCTGGTGCGTGGTTAGTTCCTCGGTGAGGGCCTTGTTCCAAACTTCCCATTCTTTTCCCTGGTGTTGGAAGAGGGCCAACGAAGCGTAATACCAGAAATAGGTGGCGGGATCGGATTCCCAATGGGGAAGGTGCCGCAGGATGAAGTCCGCTGAGTCCCGCATTCGACGATGAGTGGGGGGGAGTCCCAGAAGGGACTGTGAAAACATTCCTTCGGCGGTCATGCTGGCTTTGGGACGATCGCCGGGTTGGTAGGCGTAGAGACCCGGCCGCGATCGCTCGCTGACCCGATCGAGCCAGGCGCGCGCTGCATCAAAAGATTCCAGGGACACATCCACGCCCGCATTGGAGGCGCTCTTGAGGGCCATCACCTGCCATCCGAGCACCGACGTGTCGCCCGGCTGTCCCGGATCGTAACGCCACCCGCCGACGCCGGTGTTCTGCGCCCTTTGGATATACGCGGCGGCCTTCGCCACCGGATCGTGAAGTTGGCGATCGCCGGTCATGGCGAAGGCCTCGGAGAGGGCGATGGTGGCGATGCCCTGACTGTACATCGTTTCCTTGCCGCGAAGATCGCCGTCGGCCTTCTGCCGCGAGACCAGCCATTGCAATCCGCGTTCGACGTTGTTCTTATAGGGGCCCGCTTGTTCGTGTGTGTGACCCGCGCCGAGAAAACAGAGCAGACTCAGACCGGTGAGTGCATGGTCGGCCTCGATGTGCGTTTCTCCGCCGCATTGGCCGCACCCCTGGTCGAAGCCCGCGGCGCTCCAGCGTCCGTCCCTGCTTTGGTGTGCGGCCAACCAATTCAAGGCCAATTCCACCGCGCTTTCGGTTTCTTTGCTGCCGCCCATTTGTTCGACGATATCCATTCGCCGCTCGGAGGTTCGTTGCTGGTAGGAATCTTCCGGCGGCATTTCCTCCTTGGGGAGTAGCAGTTCCAATCCCCTTGCAGGTGACACCGTCGCCGAGGCCACGGTTACTTGTGGCAATGGGGGAACATTCTCGATCCGCGCGGGCGGCGAATCACGGTGCGCGGTCGATGCAATTAATACACCGAAAGATGGTTCATCCGATCGCGGACGATCTGAACTTGTTCCCATGGCCGATTCGAACAAAGGCGCCGGGGTTAGGTCCGCGCTGAAGTCCGACAGGCGTGCACGTGACGTTTCGATCGACAGACTCGGTATTCTCGGTTGGTCTTCGGACGACTCGACGCTGTTCGCACTCACGGCGTTTGAAGTTGTCCGGCTCGCTTCAAGGTCGGGTAAGGCAAGGGCCGCAACCGCCGCGTGCATGGCCGCAGCGTTGATCTGCGATCCCAGTGCATTGCTTTTCAATGGCTGGGGTACGGCCTCAGTCCCGGCATTCATGACTTCACTCGCGAGAGACGACTCTTTCGCGGCACTGAGCAGTGAAGTTGTCGATGGTTGAGGGGGCAGGGAGACGGAGGTTGTCCCCGTAGGGATTCCCGCCAAAGTTGTGCTTTCAGCACGAGGGGGCGGCAACGTCCGATCAGCGATATGCTTGCGGCTTTCTTCTTGTTTATGAGCAACTCCCGCGGCGATGGCGGGAAGTGTTAGCGACGGCATGGCTGCGGCACCGGGTGCGTACGATTGCACGACGGTGATTGTCGGCAATGGAGCATTGAAACCCGGCGCGGCTTGTGGCGCGGCGTCATTTGGCGAAACTTCCTCAACAAGACTCCGTGCCGCCGAAAGCGCCGCACCAGTGTTGGTTGAAACGGGATCCAGTGCCGTTCGCACTCCCGCATAGTCTTCAGCAACAGTTGGGGTCACTAACCTCGAACGAGCGACGTGGGGGAGTTTTTCTATTGAGTTGGCAGTCGACGGCTGCGGTTCCTCGTTGCGGATAGGAGAGTTTGCTTCGGGCAGCGCCGCTTCCATCTCTAATGATGGGGGGGCGGGCACGTCGAGCTTCGGGGCAGGCAATGCGGCTAACAGTCGAACGAAGCGGGCGTCGGAGGGCGGGGACCATTCTTCAATACGATCCGGGAATGAGATGTCGGATCGCTCCACAGGGTTCTCCCACGTGCGACGCTCGACCTGGACTTCGTGGGCCATTTCGGAACGGATGGAGGTCAACTCCTGGACCGGCGGGGGCGTCTGTTCGCCCGTGAGCGGCCCGCGAATCTGCATTGACAGCGAGTTGTCGCCGCCGGGATTGGCGAGGGCAATCTGGATGGGACCTCTGCGACGACCGGTGAGTTCGCCCGCGACCGAAGAGGCCACTTTCCACACATTGAACACGATCATCAATAGCAAATGGGCGGCCAGCGACGCCAGCAGGCATTTGGTGAGCAGACTCAGCCTGCGGTCCTGGGCGCTCTTGAATAGGGCCAACATGGTCAACAGCAGGAGCAGGGCGAGCAAAGCCCATAGCAAGTTGGGTCCGACCAGGGACCAGATGGCAGCCCAATCGATAGGGGGCCGGGCAAGCGTCTCAACTTCCGCAAATACTTCGCGGGAAGTGGTCTGATAGAGGTTGTATTCGTCGGGTGCGGACTTCCGTTCTTCGCCGTCGGCGGAGGTCCGATCGACGGCGCGATCGGAGCTGAAAAAGAGGGAATAGCCGCCCATGGCCAAAGCGGGATCGAGTTCATTGGCGGTTGTGTTGACGGCCGCGCCGATGTTCGTCGCCGGTTGGTGTTCACCGTGCAATCGGCGCGATCGGTACAAATCAAACCCGCCGTGTCCGCCCGGACGATCGGAGGCGAAGTAAATGAAGTCGCCGAAGGGACTTACCGCGGGTGCGCCTTCATTGAAGGGAGTGTTCAACGATGTCACTGCGTCGGCCTCGGCCACGCCGCGATCGGAAAGCCCGGCCGAGTAGAGATCATAGGTGCGATGGATGAAATCCTCGCGGAGAGTCGCCGGCCATGCGTTGGGGTTCGGGGCATCGATGTCCTGCGACTGGGGGCGGTTGGAGGAGAAGTAGAGAATGATTCCGTCCGCGGTCAACGCCGGGCCGTAGTCGTTGTAGGGCGAGTTGACGGTAGGTCCGAGGTTGGTGGGTGACTGCCATCCGTTAAGGCCGCGCCTGGCAACCCAAAGATCATACCCCCCGAGTCCGCCTTCACGGTTACTGTAGAAGTACAACGAAGCGCCGTCGGCCGAAGGTTCCGGTCCAAGGTCGTCCTCCTCGGAATTGATTTCGGTGAGCGGTTCGGGATCGGTCCAGCCGTCATGGGTTCGCTTCGAGCTGTAAATGTCCGCATTGTGACCGGCCTTGCCGCGAACGAAGAAGAGCGTGAGGCCGTCGGAGCTCATTCGCGGCTCGTAGTCGTCTACGGCGGTATTGATGAGGTCGGCTAGGGCCGTCGGCGGCTGCCAGAGAACGTCGCGCGTCGGCGCCGTGGCGACCGGCTCCTTGATCGAGTCTGCGTCGGTGTAGAAAGCGTTGCCTTGCGGCCAAAGTCGCCAGGCCATCGTCCCAACGACGGTGAGGAAGAGGAAGACTGCACAGCCAATGAGAAAGCGTTTCATTCCGTTCCCGCCCGATGAACGACGGGTCAGTTTTCGATGACCGTGTCGAGGTAGGGTTCCTGAATGCCGCTGCCCTTGCAGATATCCAATACGGTGACGACATTGGCGTAGGCCGTGGCTCGATCGCCGCGGACCGTTACTTTCTGTTCGGGATTCGCGGCCGCGGCTTCCTTGACGATGGTGCGGAGGTCTTCGGAAGCCATGCGCCTTCCGCCCACGATAATTTGACCCTCGGCATCGACATTGACCACGATTTCCCTGAGCATGGCGCTGATGGGACTGCCGGAGGCCGCGCGCGGCAGGGCGATCTGCATTTCCCGCTCTGCCTGCTTGATGGTCGTGGCCAGCAAGAAAAAGACCACCAGGCAGAACAGCACATCAACCATGGGCACGAAGTCGATGTGAATGCTCGAATCCGCTTCGCGCGGTTTGATAAGCACGGCGATTCCTCCTTACGTCGCGGCGGCGAGCGCCCCAACGGGCAAAGGGGTCGAATCGGTCTGGCTGGGGCGCTCTACGGGGCGGGCCAATGATGGCGGCGTTGCGGAACCATGGCGCTCCATCCATTCCATTGCATTCGTATCCATATCCACGATGGTCGAGTCAATCCGCCCTTGCAGGACGTGGTAGGCGATGAGCACGGGAATGGCGACGATCAGGCCGGCCGCCGTGGTCGTCCATGCTTCATAAATGCCGCGGGCGAGCAGTTCCGTCTTTCCAAGCGCCTCGCTCGAAGCGGCGACCACTTGGAAGGTCCTGATCATGCCGAAGACGGTGCCGACGAGACCCAGCATGGTGGCAACCTGCGGCAATGCGGAAAGCAGTCGCATCCGCTTGCGCAGGCGGACCACTTCTCTTTGTCCGGTTTCCACGACCTGCTTTTCGATTTTTTCCGATGGCTCATCCAGATTCCTGATTGCGGTGGCGAGGACGTTGCCCATCGGGCTGCCGCTCGACTTGCAGTGTTCGATCGCCTTCGCCCGGTCCGCTTGCGGGCCGTTCAGCAAATCGCTCACCTTTTCGAGAAGACCCGGCGGAATTACATTTTGCCGGCGGAGGACCAAGAGGCGCTCGACAATGACCGCCAGGGCCACCAGTGAGACAATGCCGATAGGGATCATGGTCAATCCGCCCTTGATGACGAAGTCCCACACCGACTGGATGTTCAACGATCCATCGCCACCCTGACCGCCGCCGGCTTGTGCGACGATCGCGTGAATCCAATGCACCGCCAGTTTTGTCATCAGTTCGTCAACCATGGTCACGCGCTCCTATCGTCCCGGCAGCGTCGCTCTGGCGGAAAGTTCCGTCAGCCGCTGCGTCGCCAATATCGCCCATTGCGTTTGCTTGTACTTTTCCTCGACTTGCTGAAAATTCTGCTTGGCTTCCGCCGTCTTCCCCATTTGCTCGAAGCATCGCGCCGCCTCGTACAATGCCGCGGCGCTCCATTCGGGATAGGAATAGAGGATGTCCACCTTCAGCAGTTCGCGTACGGCGTCTTCATGTTTCTTTTGTGCGAAGAGGCATTGGCCGATCTGGAATTGGGCCCGTGCGGCCGTGGGCCCGCGGTGGCGCTCGACGATTGTCTGATAAGCCGCCATGGCCTCGTCGTAGCGCTGCTGATTTTCCCGCGCCCATCCCAATCCGAAACGCGCCTGGTACCATTGTTCACCGTCCGGGAAACGGTCCAGATAGGCGTTGTAGGCTTCTTCGCTCAACGCCCAGCGTTGCAGAGCGGCCTGCGCTTCACCGAGGCGAAGCAGAGCGGCGGGCAATGCCGGATCGGTGGGGTGTTCCTTCACCACCCGCGTCAAGTGCGATACGGCCTGTTGGTTACGGGCGGTCTTGAGCAGAGCATCGGCGCAATAGAAACTCGCCGATGGGAGAAGAATGCTCTTCGGAAATCGATCGATGAACTCCTCAAACAGTTTCGCACTTTCGTCGTAGCGCTCCAGTTCATATTCGCACACCCCCAGGCGATAGGTACACTGCTCGGCCATTTCCGAGGGGATGTCGGCAGAAGCCGTGCCTAGTGCATCGCGAAGGCGTTGTAAGTCCTTTGCCGCGGCGTCGAATTGTTTTGCTCCCGCTTCGATCTCCGCAAGTTCCAGCAGGGCGTGGAACCCCAAGGCTCCAGCCGACGGCTGGGATATAACCTGACGATATGCCTTTGTCGCGTCGTCGAGCTTGTTCATCGCCCGCAGGCACCACGCCTTTTCGTAGTACAGATTTGTTCGCAGAGAGGCCTCGAGTTGGAGGGAAGAATCCGCTTCCAGTTGTTTGATCGCGGCGACGGCGTCGGCGTGGCGATCCTGGCGAGCAATGGCCATTGCGGCCCTGGCCCGAGCCTCGCCGGAACGCGGGTCTGCCGGGAAACGCTCAACGAACCGTCCAAGGGTCTTCTCGGCCTGTGCGAATTGTGACGCGGCCATCAAGGTTCGGCCCTGTTGAAGGAGGGCGTCGGCCTCCGTTTCGGCGTCCTTCGAAGATTGCGCGATTCGGGCGTAAAGGGTCGCGGCCTGCTGGAGGTCGCTGCGCTGCGCGGCGATGGCGGCGAGGTGATTCAGGGCGTGAGCGGCGAAGCGAGAATCTCCTTCCTGGCTCAGAACGCTCTCGAATGCCTTCTCCGCTTCATCAAGTCGCCTCAAAGCAACCAAAGCCTGTCCGCGCTCGAACAGGGCCTGTGTTCGATGGGGACTGGAGGGGAATTGGTCGATCAATCGATCGTATGAAACGATCGCTTCTTCCATTCGTTCCTGCCGTTGCACCGACAGGCCGAGCTTCATTAAAGCGTCATCGAAGGAGGGAGTTTCCGTTCCCGTTGTCAGGTATTCACGGAACCATCGCTCCGCCGTCTTCCAATCGCCGCGTTGAAAATGAATATCCCCCAGGGCCAGCAGGACGGGGTGAAACACCGCATCCTGCTTCGCCGTCGCCGCAAGCTCGGTGAAGAGCAGTTCGGCGTCGTCAAATCGTTGCAGTCTATAGAGGGCCGTCGCCAGCCGGTACCTGGCCTTTGCCGCCTGGAGATCGTCAGGTCGATCCTTGAGGAACCGTTGGAATCCAGCAGCCGCTTCGTCGTATTGCTCGGCGAGGAAATCATTCTCGCACGAGAGAAAGGCGACGGACGCGGAGAGTGAATGCGTGGGGTACCGAGAGAGAAACGTCCGGCAATGAGCCTGACTGCGATCGTACTCCCGCAATTGATGCTCTGTAAGTGCGAGCAGTTGGAGGGCGTCCGGGGTAAGCGTATGTTCGGCGAACCGCGATTGGAATCCATCCAGGGCCGCCATGGCGCCCGCGGCGTCACCGGCTCGAACCAATGCTACCCCGTGGTCATACATCATTTCAGGAAACAGGGGGCTGGAAGGGAACTTCTCCGTCGCCTTGAGAAGCCGACCGGCCGCGCCCGCCGCGTCGCCCAAGCGGAGTTGACACTTCGCCGTCCAATACATGGCCTGGTCTTCGATTCCAATTCCCGTCCCGCTGAGCCTTGTGAAAACTTCAGTAGCCTGATCGTACTTCTCCTGATCGAACCAGACGCGTCCGCGTAACAGACGCGCCTGGGGAAGCAGGTCGCTCTGGGGGTACCCCTCGATCAACAGGTCAAGCGTTTCGCCGGCCCCCACAAGGTCGCCCTTTCGGTACAGCAATGTCCCCAGGGCGGAGAGTGAGTCCGACGCGAATGAGCCATCTTTCTGTTGGAGCACTCGCCGATAGTGCTCGATGGCTTTATCGATGGAGTCGCCCTGCTGGTAACACTGGGCGAGAAGGAAAACGGCCCGACCTGCAAAAGGGCCATTGGGAAATCGATCAAGCGACTGGTTAAAGAGTTCCGCGGCCGTGGCATAGTCGCTCTTACCCATCGCGGAGAGGCCGCCAAAGAACTGCACTCGCTCCCTCAGCGGGCTTTCCGGCCATCGGGCGGCGAAATCACGGCAGCGTTTGACCGCGGCGTCGAATTGCTTGTCCGCGTATAGCGACTCGATCGCTCCGGCCGCTGCGTCGTCCGCGAGGTCGTGCTTTGCAAAGCGTTCAACCACGGCCGTGAAGGCCTTGACCGCATCCGCGTGCCGTCCCAGGGCGAGGTAACACTGTCCGACGATGGTCCAGGTCTCCGCGGCATAAACGAAGTCGGGTAGCGCTTGCAGGGGGGTCGATTCGGCGACGGCTTCGTCGAACCGTTCGAGGCGAAAGAGGCTCACGGCAAGGCCGTATCGGGCGACCGCGGCCTTTTCGTGATCGCCGTGTTCCTTCAAGAATTTGCGATATTCCGCGGCCGCCGGTTCATACAGCCCGCGGTTCAACAATCCGTTGCCGCTCAAATAGTTCCGCTGCACGACGTCGGCGTCGGTATGGTCGACTTCAGGTTTGTCGAGTGCCCATGATCCGGCATTCGACAAGGCCGCAATCAGAAATGCCGGAACCCAATACCTGATGGAGGTTCGAATGGAAACCGATCTTTGTGACCACATGAAAAGACCCTCTGCGATCGGCGACGGTGGACGCGGGCGGCGGCCATCGTCGCACAAGATTGTTCGTTTACTTAAGGTGAACCGAAGGCGTTTCGACTCAATCGGCGATCGACTAGAGACGCGCCCGAGGGAAGGACGTCTGGCCTATCCGAGGGCCGGGCCGCGACTGCCTATTTGTCGTCAGGTTCAGGGGCGTCCGGCTGTTCGACCGCATCGTCATCGCCCGGTTGACCGCCGAACGATTCCACCGCCTCTTCGATCACGGGCTGAAACGCTGTCCACCAATTTCCGCCGGAATTGTCGAGGGAGGCGTGGCTGCCGTTATCGTCATCCTCTTCCGCGGCTTCTAATTCGACCTGGCGAAGCTCCTCCTCGAGCTGTTCCAACCGATCCTCGGCCTGTTCGACCACTTCTTCCATTTCGTTCGCTTGATCCTCGATGACGCGGGCCTGATCTTCCAGTTGGCCCTTGCGCAGTTCGAGGGCTTCCGCATGGTGCCGGATGGCCAAGGCCTGGCTCTCCAGTTCCGCGCGGTTCACCTGTTGTGATTCGCGTCCGGCTTGTTCCTCGATGCGCGAGCTCTGCTCCCGAAGCTCCTCGGCCTGATCCGCAAGATTTTCCGCTTGCTCTTCAAGATCTTCGGCTTCTTGCTCCAGCGCCGCCTGGGCCTCAACTCTTCTTAAGGCCTCCATCTTGAGTTCATCCATCCGTGCGCCGGTCTTCATGCGTTGCTTTTCGCGCCTTTCGAGCGCCTTGGCCCGTTGTTTGGCGGCTTTCTCGAGTTCCTTCGCCATGCGCTGTTGGTCGACCCTGAATAGGCCCGCTCGGATTGCGTCTTCCTGCGGACCGGCGTCGCTGCGACGATCCGCCGAGGGATCGATCATCTGAATGAACGCCGCAAAGGTCATGTGCTGCCGATGGTTGGCGTTGACTTCAAGACCGTTCTCATGCAGGCGGACCAGAATGGGGACGTCCGAACGGGACATCAATTGCGTAAGGGCATCCAGCTTTCCCTTCGGCAGGGTGTATGTCCGGGTAAATACTTCATCACTCTCGTTACCCGTGCCGGGACCTGATCCGAGGCTTATGCTGGGCGGCATCGTTGGCATAGGCCGCATCGCGGGCAAGGGGGGCATTGGTGGCATGGGGGGCATCGGTGGAATTGCCGGTTGCGGCGAGGCTGAAGCTCGCGGGGTGCGCGGAACCCGCGGTGTGCGCGGAGCGTGCTCGCCCGAATGATCGCCGTCATGTCGATGTTCCAGTGAATCGCTCAGTCGTTCGAGCTGAGCCTGCAATCGAGCCAGGCCCTCTTCGAGCCGATTCAATCGTTCTTCCTGTGGACCGTCGCCGCGTCCCGCCGCCAGGGCGAACGGGGCCACGTGCGGGATCGTGGGAAGGAGGTGTGCGGGCTGAGCGACGAACAGTCCTTCCGGCGCTTGCGCCGGGCCGGCGTGCTGCCGTGCGGCGATGTGCTGTTCGTAAGTAGTTGCCGCGCCCGATTCGGCGGACGGCTTCGACGTCACCACCGCGCCAGCAGTTGCCTTTGGCGCCGCTGCCGCCTTGGCGCAGGGCGTCGCCGCGCACTTGTCACATGCCGCCGTCGCTTTTCCGCACGACTCCGCGCAGGGATTATCGCATGATTTGCCCGCCGCCTTCGCCGCCTTTTCTTCGTTGGGACACGACTGAGCGGGCGAGGCCAGCCATCCGGTCGCGGCCATCATCAAGACCAATGCCAGTCCCGATGCCGATAATCTGGGTTTTACACTTTCCGTCATTACCATGGTCAGTCTCCTTGCAAACCGTCTGGCTCGCCCCGTGGTTACACCGATGCCCAACGCAGGCACGGGTTCGTTCTTTTCCGCAACATATTGTCGGGTCACCAATAGCGCTTCGGCGTAAGCCCGGCGCGTCTTGGGGAGCAGCGACGTTACCCATGCATCGCAGCAAACCTCCGCTTCCGCGTGCAGCCGCCGCCTCGCCCACCATACCAGGGGATGCCACCAATACAGGCTCCCGATGATCGCATCGGCCCAGGACACCCAATGGTCGAAACGTCGTACGTGCGCTAACTCATGGAATACCACCGCCCGTCGCCCGGAATCGTCCAATTGGGACCAGAGCGGCGCGGGCAGAATGAGCCGAGGTCTCGGACCGCACCAGATCATTGGCGACAGCCGTCCGTCAATCATCAGCGTTTCCGGCGCGTTGCGGATACCAATTCTTTGACAAGCCGCCTGTACGACGCGCGTCACGGATTCGGGCGCGGGCAAGGCCTCTGACAATCGGCGACGGAATCGAAGAACCCGCAGCCCGGCAACAAAGACGAGAAATGCCGTGCCCGCCAGCCATACCGGCGCCGGCAATGGGGGAAGGGCAGTTACCGAGTCTCGAATTGCGGTAAGCCCCGCGGCCCAGGTCTGCCATTCAGGAATCTTGGATGCGGGTTGTGGGGCAGGTCCCGCCTCGGCGACGCGGGTAGAATCAACCGGCGTTTCGATCCTTTCTGATACCGTCCCAGCATTGCGTTTCAAAGTGAGCGTCGGGGCATGGGATGTATCGCGTTGGATCTGGTTTGCAGGCACCGACTTCGTCGGACGGATGGGCGCTCGGTTTCGACCGCAGGTTTCGCCTCCGACCACTTCTATCGGTTTGTTCGCCGTTTCCGACATTTTGTTCATACTGGATGGCAGCCCGACAGCGCCGGTCGCCTGGGCGAGCACATCCGGCGATCGCGACGCTGTGCGGGCTGCCGTCCCTGGTGAAGGAAGGGGGGAGGATATCTTCATCGCCACTGCGGGCGGATTGTCCGGATCCAACGGTTTCCTATTGGCTCGATTGCGCGAAGTGCTTTTGTCCAGAGCCTTAGGAATGGTTTTCCGCAATGAATGTGGAGGGCTGGAGGTTTCGCCGTCTCGGACGCCAAGTGCGGCGTCGGGTATCGTCGCCAGCGCATCTGGTAAGAGCGACGGAGGGCCTTCGGGTTCCTCCATGATTGGTGGAAGCAACGGCGCGACCCAGGCCGACATCAATTCCTGGGTCGGCGGATCGGGGAGCAGCGGGGGCATGACCAACCATCCGAGCACTACCAGCCACAAGGTATGACGTGTTGCCGGGCGAGAAGGAATCCACCGGCAGACGGCAGCGGTGAGCAGTACGAGCGGTATGGCCGTCAGCCCGTTTTGCCACAGTAGATCAATCGTCGAGGAAGCCCAGCCGGCCATCTCGCATCTCCTGTTGGTCCCGGCGGTTATGCCGGGCTGTCCAGCCGCTCGATGAGCTTTTGGAGTTCGTCGATTTCTTCCGCTGTTAACCGCTCAGTGCGAAGAAGTTGCAGCACGAGGGGACCGGCCGCTCCGTCATACAACTGCGTCAGCAAGGTCCGTAGCCGTGTCCGCGTCACGCGCTCCCGCGAAACCCGCGCCCGGAATACGTGGGCGAGGTCCGACCGATCACTGACTACATAACGTTTTTGTTCCAGGCGGGTGAGGAGGGTCTGCACCGTGGTGTATGCGACGCGGCGGCCGTGCTCGTGCAAGTGGTTCAGCACCTCGCGGACGGTCGCGGGACCGCACTCCCACAAGACCTTGAGCACCTCCAATTCGGCGCTACCTAGTTCATGTTGTCGTTCTGCCATCGGTCGAACTCGGTCCTGTGTTTGCGGCGGATCGTCAGGCAACTTCGTTCGGTTCCCGGCACAGGGGGAACGGCACTGTGCGAACCTCTCCGGCGTCCGCTCTCCTACATCCGTCGGAGGAAGCCTACTACATTTGTCGTAGGAAGTCAACCGCAATCCGGAGAATTTACAAAAGTGTACAACTCGCCTCGATCCAAAGGCGCTTGCCTTGTGCGACCTACGCCGTAAGGAAGGGAAGAATCGTAGTGAAAACAACCGATGCCGAGTTTATGTTCGTCGAAGGCATCGCTGGTTTCACCAAGACTTTTCTGTTCCGGGCGACAAACCACGGGACTGTCGAAATGCCGCGAGGCCTGGAGGCCGCAGCTCAGAGGCTTCATCTTTCCACGTTTCCGCTTAGGACTGCGCCAAGGCCTGGTCCACGTCGGCGATGAGGTCGGCAATGTCCTCCACGCCGACGGAGAGGCGGACGAGGCCGTCGGTGACGCCGCGGGCTTCGCGGATTTCCTTGGGAATCGAGGCGTGGGTCATGATGGCCGGGTGGTTCACCAATGATTCGACGCCGCCCAGCGACTCGGCGCACGAGAATACCTTGGTGCTCTCGCAGAATCGCAGGGCGGACGAGCGTTCACCCTTGAAGACGATGGTGACAATGCCCCCGCCGCCGCACATCTGCTTTTTGGCCAGGGCGAAATCCGGGTGGTCCTCCAGGAATGGGTAAATTACCCTGGAAAGCTTTGCGTGTCCTTGTAGGTGTTTGGCGAGTGCCAGCGCGTTAGCACTATGCCGTTCCATGCGCATGGCCAGGGTTTTGATCCCGCGATGCTGGAGAAAGCAGTCGAAGGGACCGGGCACGCCGCCCAGGGCGTTCTGGAGGAAGGCGACCCGTTCCATCAGGGCTGCGTCCTTGACGATGACGGCCCCGCCGATGACATCGGAATGGCCACCAATGTATTTGGTGGTGCTGTGGACGACGTAGTCGGCGCCCATCGCGATCGGAAGCTGTAAGGCGGGCGTCGCGAACGTGTTATCGACGGCCAGTTTCGCGTTCTTTTCGTGGGTGATATTGGCGATGGCGGCGATGTCCAGGCAGCGGAGCAAGGGGTTCGTCGGCGATTCTAGCCATACCAGCTTTGTCCTGGCGTCGATGAGTTTGGCGAAAGCGGTCGGCGACACGTCGTCGGTGAAGACGGGGACCAATCCAAACCCCTCGAAGACTCGCTTGAGCAACCGAAACGTTCCCCCGTAGACGTCGGAATAGGCCAATACTTTGTCGCCGGGAGAAAGCGTGGCGAAGAGACATGCGGTGGCCGCGGAGCCGGATGCAAAACATGCGCAGGAAGACCCGCCCTCCAATGAGGCGAGTGCCCGCTCCAGCCCCACCCGTGTAGGGTTCGACGAGCGGGAGTATTCATAACCTTTGTGCTTGCCGGGAGAGGCCTGGGTGTAGGTGCTAGTGGGATGGATCGGTGGAACCGTCGCGCCGGTGACCGGGTCAGGTTCCTGTCCGACGTGAATGGCCCGCGTTGCGAACTTCCAGTTTTGTTCAGATGGGTTGGCCATAGGGTTTCATGCTCCGAAATAATCAGTCTAAAGGGGGGGAGTATAGCATGTAGTTGGCGGGATGTCACCATCGTAGTTAGGTAGTCACCTAGGCAGCGAGTCGATTTCAGATTGGGTTGAAGTCGTCCCTCTAATCGCGTATAATTGTCATGATGATATTGGTGCGTTTCCCGAATGCTGACGCCGAACGCCAGGCCTTGGGCTTCTTGGCGGGGCGCTTTTCCTTCAAGACTTGGGCGACCGGCGAAGTGCTCGTGCCGGAATCCGCCCTGGCGTTCTTGGCGACGGAAAGCATTCCGTTCACCGTCGAGGGTCCGGCCAAGTATGAGCAAAACGTTCCGGCGGTTCGAAATCCTCTTGCCCCTGCGGTTTAATGACGGGCAACCGGTTTCGGACGAACTCATCGCCGACACACTCCTTGAGTTGCGGCAGCGCTTTGGTGCGGTCTCGTGTGAGACGCAAACCATTCGCGGCCTGTGGCAGCATCACGAGCAGGTTTTCCGGGACGAACTTGTGCGAGTATTCATCGACGTTGCGGATGGACCGGAGAGCCGCGCCTTCTTTGTGGACTTCAAAGGCCGGCTTAAGAGCCGATTCAAACAACTTGATATCTGGGTGACGACTTACCCCATCGACGTAATCTGATACCGAGAGTCGCTGACTCTCCATCGCGCCTTGCGCGCACGACTAAAGTCTACCTCAAAGTGTAGGAGTCGGACGAGAAAACCCGCCCGCGCCGGATCAGCGCCATTGCAGACTTGACCGTCTCGGCCACGACAGCATCGGGCATTCGCGACGGCGTTCGCACGGGGAATAGAGGGCAAAGCCGCCGTAGCGGGTCGTCTTCTCTACTCTTTCCGCTCCGGGGGAGCGCACCCTACGTTGCTCACGCCGTGGGCAAATGAATCAGCATCCGTTCAACCAGTGCCCTTGGCGCTGGACGCGAGCGACGGAAGCTGCGCGCGCCATAGTGCCGTGGCGGGCTGCACTATAGTATTGGTTTCGGCTTTGACAAAGAACTGCTTATAGAAAAGCGGATGGACCACGACCTCCTCGTCTCCAAGAACGAGTACTTCGTCATCAGCCACGTACTTGAATTCCGCAAGAACTCGCATAACTTGCCCACAGCTTTCCCGTTGCTTTACCACGCCGATGACGCCCATGTCGATCAGGTAGTTCACGACATCCATTGTCCGATCGTCCTCTGAGAAGTATTTCTGAGCGCGTTTCAGGCGTTGTCGAAGCTCAGTACAAGTCATGATATTTCGATCACCGTGCAGCGTTTGAATCCAGTAGTTTGCGTTCGGGTACACATCCTGGTACGCGGCTAGAATCCCACGCACAAAGGACAGGGTAGTGTGGTGAACCACTTCAACAATCAAGGCGTTTGAAATCTCGCCCACTCGGCGTTTCTGGGCCTCCTGCAATAGGGTCTTTACCAAGAAAATGAGCTCTCGGGGCTTACTCTGTGTATGGCGAACTAGGTAATCGATCGTCCATTCAGCGTGCCCCTGTCGGTTAACCAACGAAAGCGGCAGAACACTTCCAAACGCGTCAAGGAAGCTTGCGGACGCTAGAAGCTGTCCCGTTTTCACAAGGGCGTGGTGAAACCTTCGTGACAGCAGCTCAAACAAGTCCCCATTGCGCGACCATCCCAAGTAACATGCGCGCGCCTCCATCTTGTCCCAGTCTTTTATGGCCACCTTTGAGCGAACCTCGACTGGGACAAAACACTTGACGGAGAGCCAAATCGCGGTGTTAGGGGTCGTAAGCCGATAGACAGCAGCCAGAAGCCCTGTAACCATCGCGACAAAGGCTCCGTGGTCGACGTAATGATCGCTTATCGCATCGATAAGCAACAGCGCCTTTTGCCCTTTGCTCATGAAATGGCGTCCTAGCGCATGAACAGCTTCTAAGAAATCCACTCCCGTGAGTTCGTCGAGAACATCCTTTACTTTGAGCGACGACTCAAACTCCCGACTCTACTTGAAAGGAGAAAGTGCGTCCACAGCGCGCCTGGCGGCGTTCACGATCCGACGGAAGGGATTGCGCTCCTGGAGAAAGTTGTTTGCGGTCAGGTACTGGCTCACTTGGGCCATATCGCCCGTGTAGAGTGTGCTGTCATCGTGGACGGCAAGCATCAGCTGCGTCAGCAGCGTGTGGTACCATGCTTCACGAAAGAAAAACGCAAGTTGTTCGCCAAGACGGTCCGTGGTTTCGGTGACCCACTCGTCGCGCAACGCTTGGGCTAGGAGACGATATACGTCGGCGTTGGTGAGCACGATGACTTTTGCGAATCGAGTGGTTCCGACCAACTGGAGACGAACGGCCGTCGCGCTTTTACCTGACCCCTTCCGACCGAGAATGAAGTTAGTCCCGTTGTGTGCCGCGTCTTCAAACGCGCTCGTTTCGACGAAATAGCTGGTCACGAGCTCGGTGTCACGATAGGCGTCGACATCGCCGATATCGATTTCCCCCCATCTGAGTGCGCGCGCCATATTCAATTCCTTTCATGTCGTCGAGGTAGGAATCCCGTAGGTGCGCCCGCGACCTGTGCGTTTCGTGCGAGCACTACCAACGAGTCCACAATTAGCACGAACCCGAAGACAAGTCAACTCCGCCAGCTCCGCACACGTATCGCGTGCTCAGCCTCCCGCAGCTCGCTCGCTGATCCACCATATCAACAATGGAAGGTGGGTAGAACCCCTACTACTCTAACCGCTCCATGCCTGTCGCGGTTTGGAGCACTTGTTTTCACCGGCTGGAAGCCGGTGCCAAACACCTTGGGTTCACCGGCTGGTAGCCGGGGCCACATTACCTGTCGGCGCCGGTTCGTCGAAGTCCTGATTGAGCGGATCGTCCCAGAAGTTCACGAGGTCGATGCGGGTGACGACACCGGCGAGTTCGCCGCCGCGGAGGACGACGACGCCGCTGTGGCCTGAGGATAGAAGACGATAAACCTCGTCCAGGTCAATCTGCTCATCCACGGTGGGCATGGGTCTGGCCATGATCTCTCGCACCGGGACCAGACGGGGATCGGTGCGCGAGTGCAGCAGCCGGGCAAGGGTCAGCTCGCGGATGCCGCCGATGACCTTGCCATCCTCAATGACAGGCATTTGGGAGATGCCGTGCCTGCGAAGGAGGTTGATGGCCTCTTCCGCCCGATCGTCGGGGCCTACGAAGATCATCGGGACGTCGCCGCGCCGGGCGAGCAGCTCGCCGACGGTGCGGGGTCTTCCCGCGGTCTTCATAAAGCCCTTCTCCACCATCCATTCGTCGGAGTAGAGCTTGGAGAGGTAGTTGCGGCCCGTGTCGGGGCAAAGGACGACAATCATGTCGCTCGGCCCGCAACGTTGGGCGTAGCGCAGAGCGGCGGCCATCGCCGTTCCACACGATCCGCCAACGAGCAGCCCCTCTTTTTGCGACATGGCCCGCGCCGTCATGAAGGACTCGGTGTCGCCCACCCGGACCCATTCATCGACGACCTGAGAGTTGAAGGTTTTGGGGACGTAGTCCTCACCGATGCCCTCGACCGCCCAGGGTTTGGGCGTGTCGCCGGAAAGGATCGACCCCTCGGGATCGGCGGCGACGACGCGAATTTTCGGATTCTTTTCCTTGAGATACTTTCCAACACCGGAGATTGTTCCGCCGGTCCCGATCCCGGAGACGAATACGGTGATCTTGCCCTCGGTCTGCTCCCAGATCTCCGGGCCGGTGTGACCGTAGTGGTACTCCGGGTTGTTGAGATTGGTGAACTGGTTGGGCTGCCAGGCGTTGGGGATTTCGTTCATCAATCGAGAGGCCACGCCGCTGTAGCCATCGGGGCTGTTGCTCTCCGCGTTGGTGGGGGTAATGACGACCTCCGCGCCGTAAGCCTTCAGGAGGTGGATTTTTTCAGCGCTCATCTTGTCGGGCATGATGAAGATGCTGCGGTAACCCTTTACCGCGGCGACCATCGCCAGACCCACGCCGGTGTTCCCCGAAGTGGCCTCGATGATGGTCCCGCCGGGCTTGAGCAGCCCCTCTCGTTCGGCGGCTTCGACCATGGCCAGGGCGATCCGGTCCTTGACGCTGCCGCCGGGGTTGACGAACTCGACCTTGGCGTAGATGGCTGCGGAATGGCCGGCGGCGATCCGATGAACCCTGATGATTGGGGTTCGGCCTATGGCTTCCAGGACGTTGTCACAACGTTTAAGCATGGGTATCCTCTCTGGTCGTATACAAAAGGGACTTTCCGACGCCACCAACCGCCGAGGGGATTGTATAGTGGTCTGCTATGAAATTGAACCGGGGATGGGCCAGAATCTCGGACCAGTTGAAGTAATTGGCTGAGAATAGCCAGACCATGCCGCCCGGCTGTCGATGGATCGTTGATGAAGAAGCACGGGTGGTTGTTTTCGGACCCCGGATTGTATAGAATATTGTGTTCGTACGTCGATTTTCGACGCAACGGTGATTCAGCGACTGAGACACGCTGACGCATGGATTGCCCCCGGAAGGGCCGGTGGAGTTCGGTCCCAGCCGATTCCGCCGCGAGAAGGCTGGTTGAGGAGCATCAAGAAAGAGATGGTCGTTTCGACCGAACCGTCAGACATTCGTAAGAAACCGCTTCCGGTCATCGAGCGAGAAGAGATTACCGTTCGTTTCGCGGGCGACTCCGGCGACGGAATGCAGCTCGTTGGAATGCAAATGACCAACACCACGGCGATGTTCGGGAACGATGTCAGTACGTTCCCGGACTTTCCGGCGGAAATTCGCGCCCCGGCGGGAACGCTGGCGGGAGTCAGCGGATATCAACTGAACTTCGGAGCGCACAAGCTGCGGACGGCGGGCGATCGGGTGAACGCGTTGATCGCCATGAACCCCGCGGCATTGAGAGCCAACATCGAAGATCTCGAACCCGGCGGTATTCTTGTGGTCAACGAGGACGCCTTCAACAAGGTGAATCTCGCCAAGGCCGGTTTTGCGGAGAACCCGCTTGACGACGGCGGACTGTCGCGCTATCAGCTCTTTCGCATCCCGATCGATAAGCTCAACGCGGAGGCATGTGCCGAGACGGGGTTGACCGGGCGATCTGTGGGGCGATGCAAGAATTTTTATGCCCTGGGATTGGTCTATTGGCTCTTCGGTCGATCCATGGAGACGACCGAACGATGGATCAAGGAGAAGTTCGGCAGCAAGCCCGCCGTTGCGGAGGCCAATCTGCGTGCACTTCATGCAGGATACTACTTCGGCGAAACGGCGGAGATGTTCCCCGCCCGGTACCTGGTGGGACCGGCGAAGATCGCCCCCGGCCGGTACCGCAAAGTCACCGGCAACGAGGCGCTGGCGATGGGTTTGATTACCGCCGCGCAACTAGCGAAAAAGCCGCTTTTCTACGGCAGCTATCCGATCACTCCGGCGAGCGACATCCTTCACGAATTGGCTAGACACAAGAACTTTGATGTGCGCACGTTCCAGGCGGAGGATGAAATCGCGGCGATTACGTCCGTTATCGGGGCTGCATTCGCCGGCGCCCTTGCCGTCACCGGCACAAGCGGTCCGGGGGTGGCCTTGAAACAGGAAGCGATCGGGCTGGCGGTCATGACCGAACTGCCGCTCGTCATAGTCAACGTTCAGCGCGGCGGACCAAGCACCGGTCTGCCGACCAAGACTGAGCAAGCCGACCTCCACCAAGCCGTCTGGGGACGCAACGGCGAAGCGCCGGTTTGCGTGCTGGCCCCGGCGACGCCGGGTGATTGTTTCAACATGGCTTTGGAGGCGTTCCGTATCGCGACGGAGTTCATGACTCCGGTCATGTTGCTCAGCGACGGCTATCTGGCCAATGGGGCCGAGCCGTGGATGCTGCCTGATCCGTCGAAGTTTCCGAAGTTCAAGATTCATCATCCCACCGCCCCGAACGGCAACGGGCAAGGGTTCCTGCCGTACAAGCGGAACGAGCGATTGGTGCGGGAGTGGGCCCTACCGGGATCGCCCGGTCTGGAACATCGGATCGGCGGGTTGGAAAAGGAAGACGTCACCGGTGACGTTTGCTACGATCCCGACAACCATCATCACATGGTCTGCACGCGGCGCAAGAAGATCGACAATATCGCGGAGACCATTCCGCCGATGGAAGTCTTCGGTGATTCGTCGGGGGATTTGTTGGTTTTGGGATGGGGAAGCACCTACGGTCCGATCACCACGGCCGTGGAGCGCTGTCGGGCAAAGGGCCGGAAGGTTTCCAGCGCTCATCTGCGATATCTTGACCCGATGCCCAAGAACGTCGGGGAGGTCTTGAGCAAGTTTCGGACGATCCTTATTCCGGAAATGAACCTGGGGCAGTTGTTGGCCCATATTCGAGCAAAATACCTTGTCAACGCAATCGGACTGAACAAGGTTCAAGGTAAGCCCTTCATGATTCAGGAAATCGTGGAAAAGGTTGAAGAACTGTTGAACCATCAAAACGGAAGGAATTCATGAGCGCACCATCGGCTACCGTGCAATTAACCGCCAAAGACTACGCCAGCGACCAGGACGTACGCTGGTGCCCGGGGTGCGGGGATTACTCGATCCTCGCCCAAGTGAAGAAGGTCCTCGCCAACCTCGGCGTCAAGAGGGAGACGACCGTATTCGTTTCGGGCATCGGCTGCTCCAGCCGCTTTCCTTACTACATGAACACCTATGGCTTCCACTCCATTCACGGTCGTGCGCCGGCCGTGGCGACGGGGGTCAAGATCACCCAACCGGAGTTGGACGTCTGGGTGGTGACGGGCGACGGCGACGGATTGAGCATCGGTGGGAACCACTTGCTGCACACCATCCGACGCAATGTAAACCTTAAGATTCTACTTTTCAATAATCGAATCTACGGACTGACCAAAGGGCAGTATTCGCCGACATCGCCCTTGGGGAAGAAGACGAAGTCCACGCCGATGGGATCGGTCGATTACCCGCTGCATCCATTGTCGGTGGCCATTGGGGCGGAGGCGACGTTTGTCGCACGGTCCGTGGATGTGCACACCAAGCACCTCGAATACGTTCTCCAGCGGGCGGCCGCGCACAAGGGTACGTCGTTTGTCGAGATTTATCAGAATTGCAACATCTTCAATGATCTGGCCTTTGAGTATGCCACGGACAAGGAGACCAAGGACGATACGACGGTCTATCTCGAACACGGCAAGCCGCTGATTTTCGGAAAAGACCGCAACAAGGGCATTCGCCTGCACGGAATGGACCCGGAGATCGTCACGCTGGGCGGGGACGTCAAGGAAGATGATCTTCTCTTCCACGATGAGAAGCAGGCCGAGCCGAGTTTGGCGTATTTGCTCAGCCGCATGCACTACCCCGAATTCCCCGAGCCGATGGGCGTCTTCCGTTGCGTCGAACGGCCGACCTATGAAGATCTCGTCGTGGGTCAGGTCAACGACGCAGTCAAATCGAAGGGCGTCGGAAAGCTCGAAGTGCTGTACGACGACGGGGAAACGTGGGTAGTAAACTAGGCCGTGTCTGAAAACTCGTTATCGGTCGCAGGATAGGGCTTCGCGAGTTCATTCTTCTCGCCAAGAGTCACTTTCTCGCTTCTCAGTTACGAGTCGTTCCGGCGTTTTCAGACAAAGCCTAGTCGATTCAACTGTGATCGCCCATCAAGACGTAGGGCTAGACCATCAATCCTGCGAATAGCACGAGTCTGGGCATGTCAATTCCCGTTGCAAGACGGCAATGGATTTGCTAAAATGCCCGGCTTATTCGGCAATATGCCGTGCGTTCACTTGAGCACGGCACGGGCGGAACGGAGTGCCCATTTTCGACCAGTGCAACAGATCGCAAGGGCCACGGATCGTTCTTGGGGTGACCGAACAGTGACCCGATACATATGCCATCGGCTCAAGATTCCCGTTCTCTCCACGGCTGTCCTTTTCTTGGCAGGTACTTACGTACCAACCGCCGGCTCAGAAACGGATGACGCGGAGGGTACTGCGACTACTCGCGCAACGACTTCACCACCGGTTGTCCCAGTACATCGGGAAGTCGGGCTAGGATCGTACATTCCGCCTTCCGCGACTCAATCTGTCGGGAGTGAAGGCGATTCGGGACCGTGGATGCTTGGCGAATTCGCGAGTGTACAAGTGAACGTGGATGCGAATGGAAACAATATCATTGGCGACGCGGCCAATGAACCTTCGATTGCAGTCGATCCTACGAATCCGGACCGGATTGTCATCGGGTGGCGGCAGTTTGATACGGTTGCATCCGATTTCCGGCAGGCAGGTTGGGGCTACAGCGGTGACGGCGGCAGATCATGGACCTTTCCGGGAGTCATCCAACGGGGCAGCTTCCGATCCGATCCCGTATTGGAGGCCGACGCCGACGGAATCTTCTACTACAATAGTTTCAACGGCAGCAGGTGCGACGTCTTCAAGTCGACGGACGGCGGCCGGACATGGGATGCAGGAGTCTACGCGCGAGGCGGCGACAAGCCGTGGATGGCCATCGACCGCACCGGCGGAATCGGGCATGGCAACATCTACATCAACTGGGATTACGTCGGTTGCTGTGGTGACAATTGGTTCACTCGCTCAACGAACGGCGCGGCCAGTTTCGAGCAGCCCGTTCCGATCCCTTTGCGGCCGGTGTTCGGCGTGACCGCCGTCGGGCCTGAAGGTGAAGTGTATGTCGCAGGGATGAAATACACGACGATACCCAACCCCGATTTCGTTGTCGCGAAATCGTCAACTATACGGAATCCGTCCGCGCCTCTGTCGTTCGACTTCGCCATCGGGGTGAACATGGGGGGAACACTTAGCGGCGGTGGGCCGAATCCATCGGGATTATTAGGCCAAGTGTGGATTGCCGCCGATCATTCTACGGGCCCCACCCGGGGAAACGTCTACATGCTCGCCTCGATCAATCCGCCGGGCTCGGATCCGCTCGACGTTCATTTTGTCCGCAGCATCGACGGCGGACATACTTGGAGCGATCCGATTCGCGTCAATGACGACCCGGTAGGGAACAATGCCTGGCAATGGTTCGGTACAATGGATGTCGCCCCGAACGGCCGCATCGACGCGGTCTGGAATGACACACGGAACGACCCCGGTGGCGTGGATTCACAACTGTTCTATTCCTTTTCTCTCAATACCGGGCAGACTTGGTCTGCCAGCATTGCGGTCGGACCGCCATTTGATCCACATCTTGGTTGGCCCTATCAGAACAACAAGCTAGGTGACTACTACGATATGGTATCGGATCATTTTGGCACGCACGTCGCCTATGCCGCCACCTACAATGGCGAGCAAGATGTCTATTACTTGAGAATTAACATCGACTGCAACGGAAATGGCATCCCTGATGAGGCGGAGATCGCCAACGGAAGCAGCGGGGATTGCAACGGCAACCAAACGCTCGACGAATGCGAAATCGCCAGCTGTTTGGTGAACGACCCTGCGTGCGCCGATTGTGATTCCAATGGCATTCCCGATGGCTGCGAAGCGGATTGCAATTTGAACACAATTGTTGATGTTTGCGATATCCTTTCCGGAGGCAGTCGGGATGCGAACGCGAACGGCATCCCCGATGAATGTGAAGGCGCCTGTTGCGACGGAATTACCGGAGTCTGTGCGGACGTAGCGATGGAACTGTGCACCGGGTACTGGCACAATTGGAGTGCTAACACCCTATGCGCGGAGCTTGATCCGCCTTGCGCCGGGGCGTGCTGTGATCTTCATACCGGTGTCTGTGCCGAGGACGTAGCCCCCGGCGCGTGCTCGGAAGTGCAACAAAGATGGACTGGGGGCGCGACATGCAGCGAGGCCGTGTGCGAGGCCGTTAACGGGGCGTGCTGTAATGACGATCCCTTCGGCGGGTGCACGGACGGCGTCACGCGAAGTCAGTGCGATTGCGCCGATTGTGAGTGGATTAAGCTTGGGCAGTGCGCAGAAATCGAATGTATCATCAGATCAATTCCCACTGTCAGCATCTGGGGACTGACGATTCTGTCCCTTCTGATGTTGGTTGCGGCCAAGATTCGCTTTGGGCGGGTAGGGTACAGCGGTACTCCTCTGTGAGTCGAACGCTATTTCGGGCCGGGTTTGGGGAGTGCGAAGCGGTCGCGGGTGGTGGAATAGTCGTCGCCGCCGAGGCGGGCAACCAAGTCGATCTTGCTCACATCCGCCGTGCCGTCGGGCAGCAGAACTTCGTTGGCTATGTGAAAGCAGAGCACTTCTGCGATGCAGATGTTGGCCGACAAAGGGCCGTCCCCAACGGGAACGATCCGCACGAGTTTGCACTCCATTTGAACGGGCGACTCGGCCACCCGCGCGGGCCGTACGAAACGGCTGGACAGGGGGGTGAATCCGGCGGCCTCGAACTCGTTGATCTCCGGCGGGAATTGATAGGAGGCCTCATTCATCGCGTCCCTGATCGAAAACGGAACCACGTTCACAACGCATTCCGGCACGGCGCGCAGGTTTACAATAGTGTCCTTCAACGTCCCGTCGGCGCGGGTGCAGGGGGAGAAGATTACCGCTGGGGGATTCGAACCTACGCCGTTGAAGAAGGAAAACGGGGCGAGGTTCGGTACACCGTCCGCGGAGAGGGTGGAGACAAACGCGATGGGACGGGGCAGCACGCACGACAAAAGCGTCTTGAAATTGTCCCGGCGCTCGCGCTGCGACGTAACCAGTTCCGTGAAGGCGGCGTGAGGCTTCATGGGCTTCGATCGAACGACCATTTCGCGCCTACAGGCAAGTGCTCCATTGACCAAATTGTTGGTGTTGGTGTCGCTCCGCCGCCTCCGGCTGGGCACCCATGCACAGCGCAGGGGCGCTGTGCCGCTCAAGTCCGAAACCATAGCTGTGCCCGCAACCGTTCACTAGTTCGAGGATGACTGAAGCTTCTTGCACAGTTGGTAATAGTCGAGCACGCCCTGGACAGTCGCGCGCTCCGCTTCAGACGCCGCGGAGAGGGCTTCCTGCTGCAAGGATATCGCACGATCCAGGTTGCCGACCTGATAAAGGGCCTTGGCGTAGATTTCAATGGCCCAGCCTTGCTTGGAGGCTTCGTACGCCGCCTTGGCCGCTTCGATGGCGAGCTCGGGACTCCGCGAGGCGAAATCATCATTCGCGCAAAGGGTGACTGCTAACAGATGCATGGCCTTGGCATCGGCCTTGTTCTTGGCGATGTGCCCGCGCATCACGGACTTGTATTCTTCTGCTCTTTTCGGCTCGGAGGCATAAATGCCGGTGAGCAATTGCATGGCCGGCTCATTGGCGGGGTCGGCCTTGAGAATTTCGATCATGAGCCTCCAGACCTCGTCAATTCGCCCCATCTGGTAGGCCAGTTCCGCCTCCTGAAAGATCTTGCCCACTCTTTGCTCGACCTGGGCGGCGGCCTTGGCCTTGGCCACGTCATACTTGCCTTCAATCACTTCCGGGATCACCGTTTCGAGGGCAGGATCAAGCGGGCTGCCGTCCCAGACGATTCGACCGTCTCGACCCACCAGATAAGCATAGGGAATCCCCACCGTTTCTTCCGGGAGATAGGCCCTGCTCGTCGCTCCGTTGTCGTCAATGGCGATCGTGTAGGCCATTTCGGTTCCCTGTTCCTTGACGAACTGTTTGATCTCCGTGGGGGAGTTGCGATAGGGATCGGGGTCGGTCACGCCAATGACGACCAAATCCTTCTGGTGCTTTTTCTGAAACCGAGTCAGCAAAGGCACGCTGGCCTTGCACGGCGGACACCAGGTCGCCCAGAACTCGACGAGGTGGATTCTCTTGGCAGCATCCGTTTTCAGATTGACCGCGTCTCCCCGCACCCATTCCTTGATCTGGAGCGGCGGCGCGGGATCGCCGATTTTCAGGTCGGCCAGGACCGGCGCACCTCCAACGGTCATCGCGGCCAACAACACGACAAACATCCGACTTGGCATCATCAAGAAAACCTCTCCTTACTGTGGATGAATCGTTGCTTGCTCTTATCCCACCCTTGAAAGTTGTTTCTGGTCCTTGGTACGCACCCGGCCAAGCGAGCGTAATCTCCGGCAAGCCTCTTCGAGGTCGGCCATTTTCTTGGCGTAACAGAAGCGCAGTTGATTCGCCCCGTCCGCCGGGTTTCGGTAGAACGCCGAACCGGGCACGGTGGCGACGCCGACTTCATTAAGGATCGCCTCGGTCGCGGCCGTGGCGCTCGACCACCGACCCTCCTCAAACGACGCCAACATGTAGTAGCTGCCGTCAGGCACAAAGGGCGTGAACCCGATCTCTTGCAAGGTATCGGTGAGCATGTCTCTTTTCACGGTATAGTCGGCGCGCATCTCTGTGTAATACTTCTCAGGCAATCCCAGCCCTCCGACGACGCCATACTGCAAGGGAGCGGGTGCGCAAATGTACAAGAGGTCGTTTACTACCGATACCCTGTCGATGATTTCCGCGGGGCCGACGGTGTATCCGATCCGCCAGCCCGTAATTGCGTAAGTCTTGGAGCCGCCGCTCATGGTGAGCGTGCGCTCCTTCGCTTCCGGCAATGATCCGATGCTGATGTGCGTCTTGCCGTAGGTGATGTATTCGTAAATTTCGTCGGTCGCGATCCAGACGTTGTGCCGTTTCGCGGCGTCCAGGATCAGCGTCAACTCTTTTTCGGAAAAGACCTTTCCACTGGGGTTGGCCGGGGTGCAAAGCAAAATCATCTTTGTTTGCGGGGTGAACGCGGCCTCAACCTCCGCGGGGTCGAACGACCAATCCGGGGGATGCAGGTCCACGAAACGAATGCCGACACCGAACAACTTCAACACGTTGACGTGGTAGCTGTAAAACGGTGAAAAGACGATGCACTCGTCGCCGGAGTTGAGGGTGGCGAGGGCGATGCACGCAAAGGCGCCCGCCGATCCGACCGTGACCACCACCTCTTTCTCCGGGTCGCAGTCGATCCCGTTGAATTCGCGCATTTTCCTAGCAATCGCGGTGCGCAGCTCAATGACCCCGCGCAAGTTGGTGTAGCTGGCGCGGTCCTCGTCGATCGCCCGTTGAGCCGCCCGTTTCACCGCCTCCGGCGCGGGTTGATCGCAAACCCCCTGGGAAAGGTTGACCCCGCCCATTGCGGCGCAGATGGCGGAAAAGCGACGGATATCCGATTGCTTGATGGACTTGACTCGCTCGGCGACCGGTTTGTTCATCGTCTCATTCCTTTATTGGCATCACCCACTCTGCGGCATGGAATCCATTCCATGCCAGGCACAAGTTCACCTAGTATACACGCCACCCCTACCTTGTTCAAAGGCTCTACGAGCGGAAATTCACCGATTTGGGCATGAACTCATGAGAGCCGAATTTCAATGGATCTCCTGACGGGGAGTCGATGGACGGCTTACTAACTTCTATCGGTCGGTTGTGGCGCCCGCGAAGTCGTATCCATCATCATGAACACGGCGTACCACGCACCTAGGATAAGACCGAGGCTCCTAAGCATCAGCAAAGAGGCGTCGAAGGTGTGCGAGCGGATGAAGGGTTGCATAAACTCAACCAGTACTACCAGGATCAGTCCGTCCAGTAGCGCCGACGCCAGTGAGAAAACCGGATTCCGACCCCGTTCACGCCCTGCCATAGCAAAAAGATACCCCAAGACTGAGAACCAACCCGCGCTGATGAGTTGCCAGGCGATTGGACTGAGTGTCGTCATCCCGACCATTTGTGACAGGTTGCTCATGAAGCCCCAACGGGCGCGGCCAAAGGATGCGTGAAGGGCGTCGGTGGTCATGACGAAGTCGAATGGAACTAGGCTATATACAAAGAGCGCCAGCGTCAGAATCGAAGCGGCGGCAGCAAAGGGTCGATCGGCCAGCTCACGGCGTAGCCGCTCGATCGCCGCTTGAATCGTTCCTTGCAGACCGAAACCCAAGTGCTTCTTTCCTTGCCTCCGCCTCCTAGGGCGATACTCATCGTAGGACGTGTGCGGGGCGGATTCGAATGAGTGCATGAGTTCCGATATAATCGCCATTCTTGACGGCGGCGGGTGTGGTACTGCTGGATAACGGGGATCAGGGAGGCACTGATGAAGGCCGCGGTGATCCATCAATACGGGCCGCCGGACGTGTTTCGCTACGAGAACGTTCAGGACCCAAAGCCGGGCAGTGGCGAGTTGGTGATTCAAGTCGCGGGCTGTGGGATCAATCGATATGACCTGTACCTCCGCATGGGGGCAGTGTTTACGGACATTGCCTTCCCCCACGTGATGGGGGCGGATGTGGCCGGGTGGGTCGCTGCGGTAGGGCCGGATGTCCCCGGTTGGCACGAGGGGGATAAGGTCATTGTCGCTCCGGGATACCCCATCGACCCGGCCGACGCCGAAGTGCGTCCGGAGAATCGAGCTCCGAGCTTTGAAGTCACCGGCACGCACACCTGGGGGGGGAATGCGGAATTCATCTGCGTACCGGCCCGGTACGTTTTCAAGGATGAGACGGGATTGCCGGCGGAACAGGTCGCGGCGATGCCCCTGGTGTTGATGACGGCGGTTCATGCCGTGGAAACACTGGGTGGGGTACGACGGGACTCACGGGTACTTGTTCAAGGCGGAGCGTCGGGGAGCGGCAACGCCTGCGTCCAGGTAGCCAAAGCGCTCGGGGCAACGGTCGCCACGACTGTTGGATCACCAGCTAAGATCGAAACGGCGCAACGGGCGGGCGCTGATCTGGTCATCCCATACAAGGAACGCAACTTTGCCGATGAGATTCTAGATTGGACAGAAGGCGTGGGCGTGGACGTAGTGATCGACAACGTGGGGGCGAGCGTCTTCGAGGACAACCTGAAGGCGCTCCGCGTGGGGGGGATCTTCGTCAACTTCGGCCTGGTCGGAGGTATGAAGGCGGCGCTGAACATCCGTGAATTGTTCTTTCGCCAGCATCAACTCCGCGGATCGTTCATGGGGAGCATGGACGAACTGAGACGGGGATTGAAACTGCTCGCCGAGGGCAAGGTCAAGCCGGTGGTCGATCGGACATTTCCGCTTGAGGACGCGGCCGAGGCCCATCGGTACATCGACTCCCGTGCCGTCCGCGGCAAGGTGGTGTTGATTCCTTGAAGCCCGCCTGCCCCCTCGCCACCGTGCTCTACCGTTTTGACGATGCAGCCCGATTTCCGATTTTCGAGAGTCACACGACGGCGAAGGGCCAAGTCGCGGTACAAACTGAGCGCGATGACGCCGGAAGTTTTCTCAGAATCGCTTATCAGTGGAAGGAAGACGACGCCGACGAAGTTACTATCGTATTGGCATTACCTATAGTCGCCGTTGACGGCAGGCCGAGGCAGTTGTTGCTCGACGTGTTGGGTGAAGCCGACGGCAGCCACCTGCACCTGGAATATACGGACGGGCGGGGAGGGCAACTGGTGCTGCCAATGGGTAATGTAGACTTCAAGGGTTGGCGGACCCTTCGAATCAACGTCTCCAAGTTCGTATCCCCGTTGCAGTTTCACCGCCTTCGAATAACCTCCGACCGGTCTACCTCCACGGTGCAAATAGGCCTACGCGCTCTGACGTTAACAGGCAGTGTGCGCGTCGTCCCGGCTGGCATTGCGTGAACCAGAATTCATATCAAATCGGAATAATGCACCAAACCAAGAGCGAAGTCGCGACTGGCGAAGTCCCCTGCATTCAAACTAGGCTTCGACCACCGTCGATGGGGATGACCTGGCCGGTGATGTAGTCGGCGGATTCGACGAGAAAGCGCACCAGGAGAGCGACTTCCTCCGGCGTTCCCGATCGAGCGAGTGGCACACGCTCGACCAGTCGGCGGCGAAGTTCGTCCGAGTAGGCGTCCGGGAAAATTGCGATTCCGGGTGCAACTCCGTTCACCTGAATTTCAGGAGCCAAAGCTAGGGCCAGGGCCTTGGTGACTGCGACCAAACCGGCTCTGGAAGCGCAATAGGCCACGTGTTTGGGCCAGGGTCTTTCGGCGGCGATATCGCACAAGTTCACCACTTTTCCTCTGCCGTTGGCGGCCAGATATCGTCGGCAGTAATGGCAAAGGGCGACCGGCGCGGTGAGATTGGTCCGCAGCATCTGATCCCACAGTTCGGCGTCAAAACCATCCAGTGAGTCTTCCGTTGCATCGGGGTCGGGGAGGAACAAGGACGCGTTGTTAATCAAAATATCCAACCGTCCGAGTCCGTCGATGGTGCCTTGGATGATTCGCGGCCAAGAGGTCGGGTCATTTAGGTCGCCGCTAACCGCCACGGCCCGGCGGCCCATCTGTTTGATCTGAGCAACGACCTCCTCGGCATCTGTCCGCGAACGACGATAATGGACGGCCACATCACAACCGGCGCAGGCGAGTTCGAGGGCGACGGCGCGTCCGACGCGCTTCGCGCCGCCAGTGATGAGGGCGACAGTGCCGCTTAGTCGCATCGGCGAACACTCACCACGGGGCAATTGAATCGAGGAAGCATCACAATTCGTCTTCGTCGTGGTTTCGGAGTTTGTTCATGGCCCAGACGTCCTCCGAGGGCGTGGGAGTGCGTTTACGGGCGTCGAGAGCACGATAGCGCCTCGCGGCCCGGATCAACACATGGCTGCCAAACAAGACCAGCAGGACGAGCAGTAACCCGACGATGAAAACCAACGGCGAAAGGAGGAATGCGCGAACGGATTCGGGGTTTGGAGCGCGCGGGGGTTGGGCGACGACACCTTCCATCTCAACGGGGTTGGAAGCGCGAAAGATCCAGCTTCCCCAGGCCCAGGCCAACAAACCGGCCCCGACCACAAGAAATACAAGCCCAACCCGGGTGCGATGATGATTCGAGCCGCGCATGCCAAAGATCATCGGTGGGCGCCTTTCTGCCAGGGGCATTTCTCTCGTGGGTTGGAGAGGTCAATGCTTCGTAGTTGCTCAAACAATCTTTTTTGTTCGTCCGTTAACGGCTTTGGAGGGACGATCTGGATAACGACGTATTGGTCGCCGCGTTCCCCGCCACCGGGCTTCATGATACCGCGGCCTTTCAAGCGGAGTTTCGTGCCTCCGGCCGTTCCGGGGGGGATCGTCACCATGGGGTTCCCGTCGATGGCCGGCACATCAATCTTCGCGCCTAATGCGGCTTCCGAAACGGTGATGGGTACGTCAACGTAGATGTCCGAGCTGCGACGGGTGAAATAGGGATGAGGGGCGATCGAAGTGCGCAGAAGCAAGTCTCCCGGCGGTTGACCGTTGTGTCCGGGGACTCGGCCTTTGAGGCGAATCTTTTGGCCCTCTTCAACGCCGGGCGGAATCCTGACCTCCAGCGTTTGCGAACGGGCGTCGCGGCCGGAGGTCAATTGCAGGGAGATCGTAGTCCCGTGAACGGCCTGATCGAAAGAAAGGGTGATTTCGCGTTCCTCATCCGGCGTAGCGCGGACGGGCGATCTTGGCTGCGGTCGGCGTGCTCTTCCGCCAAAAACCTGCTCGAAGATGCTCGGAGCCTCGCCGCCGCCGAAGGCTGAAAAAAGATCCTCCAGGTCCTCGGCGCCGACCGTTGATCCGCCGCCCCATTGATACACTTTTTGGCCCTGCGGGGTCGTCTTCCACTGGCCGACGCCCGCTTCGCCGAATTGGTCATATTCGGCGCGCTTTTTGGGGTCGCTCAGCGTGCTATACGCGCGTTGGACTTCCTTGAATTTCCCTTCCGCGGAAGAGTCGCCGGGATTGCGGTCGGGATGGTGCTTCTTGGCGAGGGAGCGGTAGGCCCGTTTGATCTCCGCCTCGGTTGCCGCTCGAGACACTCCCAGAACTTCATAATAGTCACGTCGATTCGGCATTGTTGGAACCGTCTTGCACTCGGCGCCGACTTGCGAGCCAACGGCGTCCGTTTGTGTGGATAAGTGTAAGCATGGGGGTTCCATGCGGCAAACTTGTACCAGGAAAACTTGTCCGAGCGCGTGATTCGTGCGATACTGTATGGCTTGTCACCGGGGTGAATGATGGTGCCGAAGGAGGTTAAACTATTGATTCTGGACGTTGACGGCGTCCTTACCGATGGTCGGATCTCGGCCTCGGAAGATGAAGAATCCGTTCGCTGGTTCCACGTTCACGACGGCTGCGCGATCAAGCATTGGAAACGCCGAGGTGGGTTGACCGCCATATTGTCTGCTCGCTCCGGTCGAGACGTGGCGCGGCGCGCCGCGGAGTTGGGAATTGACTGGGTAAAGCAAGGCGTCACGGATAAACTCGCGGGATATGACGCCATTCTTTCATCGGCGAGTTGTGATGACGCAGCCGTCGTCTACCTGGGCGATGATCTACCCGATCTGGGGCCGATGTCGCGTTGCGCCTGGCCGGTCGCCGTTGGGGATGCCGTTCCCACAGTGAAGAGAAGAGCCCAGTACGTTACTCGTCGTGCCGGAGGTTGCGGAGCGGTAGCGGAGGTGATCGAGTTGATCCTCCGAAAGCAGAATCGCTGGTCGCCGGCACAGTTTGGGGAGAAGTAAGACGAAGCGCACGTATTATCATCACGTCTCCGCCATCCCAGGCGAACAACGGTTGCAATCGGCCATTGGCACATCTTATATGCGAGGCGGACCATGCCGCCGCGCGAGCGGACTGGTGCGCGCGCTGGTCGTCGGCTCGGCAACGCTTGCGATCCTGTTGGTTTGTTTTTCCATGTACCAATACAGTCAAATGGAGCGGGAGTCGTCCGCGCTTCCGCGCGGGCCGCGGTTGCCATCGCCGCCTACTGTTCCTAGCGTCACGCAGCGCAACCTTTCGGCAGCAGAGGGGACCGGCGTATCGGTAGGCTCGGGGGTCGTCGGGCCCGGTCAGAACATCACCATTACCATCTATCCTCGTGAAGGGACTCGCGCTCAAATGGAACTGGCGGTTACGGACTGGGTTCCCAAGGACGGCTCGGATCGTGAGTTCTTGCTTACCGATCCGCAGGTGCGCATGCGCACCAAGGACGGCAATGACGTGCGGATCACGGCACGCGAGGGCGTCCTGGAGGCTCAACGAAAAAGCGGCGGCGGCCTGGACCCACGCCGCGGAGAGCTCACCGGTAAGGTGGTGATCGAGTATGACCGGCGGTCGGAGAAGGACAAGGCAGCCCTTTCCGAGACGGAGCGAAACCGAATCGACCCCTACGATCTGGTGCGGGTAGAGGTGGAGCATATCGAGTTTGACCTGGAATACTCCAAGCTGGTGGTACCGGGCGCGATCCACGTTTTGGCGCGGGATGTGGAGCTGCGGGGGGAGGGTCTGGAGATTCGTTTCGATGAGGCCGACAGCCGCGTCGAATCCTTGCGCATGGCCCGTGGCGGCCGAATCGAACTGTTCGAGCGCGGCGGGAAACTTGGGGTGAATGTTCCGGGTATCGATCGTCGGGATGAACGGCGGATGTCGGTAGCAGATTGGTTGCGGACGACGATTCAATCGCGTCTCGATCAACAACAGCAATTGAACCGCGGCGCCGCTGCTCCCAAGCCGCCGCCCCCGATCGTTGCCGAAGCGGATGGAGTGCCGGTATTTCGGACGAACACACAGGAGAAACCGTCCGGCCCGCCGGTCAAGTACTTCGCGCGATTCGAAGGGGATGTGGACGCGAAACAGCTTACGGCCGATGCGACGCGGTCGCGCTTGCAGGCCGACGCCTTGGAAATCCTGCGCAGTTTTACCGACGAGGACAAGGGGCGCGTGCGCTCCCCGGCCGCGCCGACGGCCGCTACGGCAGCTGCCTCGGCGGACCAACCCGTGACCCCCACCTCCGACCGGATCGTCTTGGATTGGACGGGGATCCTCCTGGTTGACGCCCTCGCACCCGGCGACGAGCGCTTGGCGGATAAAGTTGCATCGCGGGTGACAGCGATCGGCGCTCCCGCGAGGTTGTCGCACCCTGAGGGCGATGCGCTCTGCGCCAAGCTCACCTATGAGCCGGAAGGATCGGAAGTTCGGCTGTTGGGCTCGGAGGCCGATCCGGTGATCGTTCGCTCATTGGATCAGGGGGTGATGACCGGTATTTCGGCCTCCCTTCGACGTCGCGGGGATTCGTTGGATATACAAGTCACGGGGCCGGGTAGGCTAACGGGCGGCGTTGACGAGAAAGCCTTCGCGCTGGCCATGCCATCGTCGCCGAAATCCGAGTCGTTTATCGAGTTCAACAAAGAGATGACCGCACAGGGTCGGTTCGTCACCAGGACGACGGTTGATTTCACCGGCACCGTTTCCACGCGCGAGCACCGTGTGCTGGATCGAGCGTCGTTTACCGGCAACGTGGCTATGCAACAGGACGACACGCGGGTGCAGGCTGACATCATCAACCTGCAATTTGCCAAACAGTCCGCTGCATGGGGCGGGCAAGCTGGGCGCGCCGGAATTGAGCAGCTCGTCGGCCGGGGCAGCGTGCTCATGACCCAAGGAAGCGACCGGATTACTTGTAATGGAATCGACGTCGCACTTACGACCGACGCCGATGGACGATCGCAGCCCCTAACGGCCACGGCAACGGGCGACGTGGTCGCGGTTCAGGGAGAACGAACGCTGCACGCTAAGGATAAGCTGGTGGTCGACTTCGCACCCGTTGTCGAGGCGGACGTGGGGGCAAGGAAAGCGGGCACGGAGGTGAATCGATTGCGGGCTTATGGTGGGGTGACGGTATTTGATCCCGTGCAAAGGCTTGATCTTTCGGCGGAGGAATTGGACTGCACGGTGGTGGATGGCCGGGAGATTGGGAAGGCGGTGGTCACGGGTGCGGCGGAGGGCCCGGCTTCCGTGCGCCTTGATACCCTTACCGTGGCCGGGCGGCTGATCACGCTCGACGTGCCCGACCAATGGGCGGAGGTTCCGGGAGAGGGGAGACTGACCCTCCTGTCGGGCAAGGACCTGGACGGGCGGAAGGTGTCCAAGCCCGTACCGATCATCGTGACCTGGAAGGATTCAATGAAGTACCGCGGACGGGAGAACCGGGCTGTTTTTAAGGGCGACGTCCACGCGACGAGTGAAACGACGACGACCTTCGATTGTGATCAACTGCTGGTGGAATTCGATGACCCGCCTAAGCCTGTTGCCGAGGATAACAAAGTTCGCGAATGGGGGATCCTCCGGCCGTTCGTGGACGTGGCGATGGGGCGGGATAAGGCGAGGGATGGGCGATTGGCCGGCAGGGCATTCGCCAAGGAACCTGCCTACATCCTGGCCGACGGCCATGCCGTCGCCGTCATGTCGGAGTTGGATGCCCAGAGCGGGGAACTCGCCAGTCGATCGCGTATCGCCGGTTCCCGGCTGTCGGTCAACTTGCGCTCGGAAGTGTCCAAGATGCTGATCGAAGGCGCAGGGACCTTGCAACTTGAGGATTTTCGTCCGGGTACGTCGTCCGGCAGTTTGACGCCGCGGACGGGAAGCGACTTTTTCGGGATGGATCGGGACTCCGGTCCCTCCAAGACGCTCATCGAATGGCGCGACCGGATGTGGTACGACTTCTCCATCGCCCAGACGCAATTCGAGGGGAATGTGCGGTTGAAGCACTTCAGCGGGGAGGCGTTGCAGCGGATTTTCCAGGGGCCCGAGGAGTCCAACGCGAAGCTTCCGCAGGGGCGCTCGACGTTTCTCACCTGTGATCTGTTGACAGTTGATTTCCTGGAGCGAGAGGCGCGGGGCAGAAACGACTCGGACAAGCGCATGGGGCGACTGAGTTCGGAGCGCTTGCGGCAATTCCACGCCGCAGGGACGGTGGTTTTGCAGGATCAGGTCGAGGGGTTGTCGGTCACCGCCGAGAGCGTCATCTACGAGCAACCTCGTCAAATCCTGGCCATTTCCGGAACGAAGCAACGAAAGGCGCACATCGTTACGCAAAAGCCGGGCAAGCTGCCCAATCAAGTGACCACCGAAAGCCTCTTTTATAACCTGGCCACAGGTAATCTGGAGCTTGTCCAGACCACGGTCAGGGGGCAGTAAATCCATAGCTCGCAAGTTGCTTGAAGCGCATAATTTGCGCGCCATCCTTTCCCGTTATCGCAATCGTCGAGTTTCTCGGCGTGCGGGAAGGGATTCCCGCGCAAGTGGGTGCGAGAAAGGATTCTCGCACCAGCAGGTACAATAACCGAGTTTGCTCTAGGACTCGTCCCATCATTCGACAACCGACCATCGACGAACGACAATCATCTGATCGTGCTCGAGCGTGCGATCGACATCCTTTATGTCATCACCGATCTTGAACTCGGCGGAGTTCCCTTGCACCTGCACCGCTTGGTCGGGGCGATGCATCACCGTGGGTTGACTGCCGCGGTCGTCTCCCTGGCGCCACCGGGACGAGTTGGGAAAATGCTGGAAACCGATGGGGTTGCGGTTTTCTCCTGTGAGGGCCGAAATGGCTTGGATTTCCGGATTATTCCTCGATTGACAAGAATCATCGAGGGCATCCGACCGGCCCTTATCCACTCGATGTTGTTTCATGCCAATCTTGCCGCCCGATGGGCCGCGGCCAGAGCGGGGTTTCCTCCGAATCGCGTGTTTTGCGAGATTCAGACGGTGGAGGTCGAACGGCGCTGGCACCTCTGGGTGGACCGCGTGACCTACGACGGCTGCCGCTTCACCATCGGAAATTCGCCGTCTGTTATCGAGCACCTCGCCGCCTACGCGACGATTCCGCGCGACCGGCTGCGGCTCGTGCGAGGAGGAATCGATCCCGCGCCCATTCGAGCCGCAAAGCCGATTCCACGCGCGGTGCTCGGCGTGCCCAACGAATCAGCGATGGTTCTGTGGGTGGGGCGGCTCGATCCCATCAAGGGGCTCTCCACATTGATCGATTCGTTCCGGGTGGTGAGCGATGAAACAAATGCCCATTTGTGCCTGGCGGGCGGCGGGCCGATTCGCGATCAACTCGAGATGCAAGTTCGAGAGCTTCAGCTCGCCGACCGGGTTCACTTCCTGGGCCCTCGTTCAGACATTGGAGCGCTGCTCATGGCGGCTGATGTGTTCGTGTTTCCGTCGCGTACCGAAGGATTGCCCAATGCGTTGCTTGAAGCGATGGCCGCCGCGCGTCCGATTGTGACCACGGACGTATCTGGTTGCCGCGATCTCATCGTTCACGAAAAGACCGGACTATTGGTGCCATTCGGTGACACTCATGCGCTCGCAGGCGCCGTTCGTCGCCTGCTCGATGATCGCGGTCTTGCACTACGGCTTGGCGTGCAAGCCGCAAGCGTCGTCGAATCCAACTGGCACATTCACCGTACCTACGAATCGTACTCCGACTTGTACCATGAAGCCCGCATTGACGGGTGAGTGCGGCCCTTTCAGCCCATTCTGGCTAAGCGCAATTATTGCCAACAAAGCAATTAGCTTTCGCGCGACCAAAGATCGGTGGTAGATATTCTTTAGCCCGCCACTACCTGTTGGGGTGTGGCCGCATCAATTTGACGAGAAACTCACAGCCATCCAAAAAATTATAAATATTTTCCTTGACGCGGTGGTTAATGGTGGTAGATTTAGTCTATTAGTCCCACGAAGTGGGGAACTGTGATGAATAAGAAATGCGGTTTTTCACGGGCCAATACGATCGAACCATCGACGAAAAGAATCGTCTGGGGCTTCCGGCGCAGCTACGCGATGCGATCGATCCGGATCGGGACGGTCCTGGCTTGTACGTCACCCTTGGCGAGGACCGTGGAACTCTATCCATTTTCACAGAGCGTGGGTTTGAGGAGCTTGCCGGCCGGATTGAGACGGAGTTCATGCCCGGCCCTGAATCGGCGAAGTTCGAGCTCCAGTTCTTTGCCCTCGCATCTCATGTGGATATCGACAAACAGGGGCGATTTGTACTACCGGACCGGCTGGTTAAGAAGGCCCGGCTAGGGTCGGACGTGATTCTGGTGGGGCGGAAGCAAAGGATCGACGTTTGGAACCGTGCGGAACTTGATCGCTCGATGGGGATTGATTGGGAAGGCGACGAATGGACCGATTGGCAGAGCTACTTGCGGATGAGGCCAAGCGGCCCGCCCAAGTCTGAAGCGTAGTACCGACCCTGGATGGATCCGGGTGTCGCGGCGAGTGGAACAGGGAAGTCGGCGGGAAGAAGCGATAAGCGGCGATGAATCGTAATCGGAAACCGGGACGGCGGCATTGCGGCCTTCGAAGCGAAGGGACTCGCCGAGGCGCAGTGCGCGGACGGTGAAAGGGAGTTTGGTATGGCAGGCGGCCGGGATCGCTTGGTAGCGCGGATCCATCGACGGCAGCAATCCCGGCAGGCCGGGATTCTCCGAACGGACCCTGCGACCCCGCGAGAGATCGCGGAGTTGGAGGGTCGGGTGCGACGGCTGCAGGCCTTGGGCGTACGATACGGCCAGGTCAGGCTCTCCCGCGAGTTGCGCTCGGCGGCGCGGCTCGTGAGCTCGTCCGCATAGGGGGTCAGTGCGTCGCCACGGACGGGTGACCACGCCCCTTTTTTTCGGTTCATCGGAAGACAGCCTTGAACGTCGAACCACCCGGCCACACCCCCGTGCTGGTGCGTGCGGTGGGTGAGTTGCTGGCGGTACGCCGCGGCGAAGTGGTCGTTGACGCCACGGTGGGACTGGGCGGTCACGCAAAGCTGTTCTCAGAAGCTCTGGGGCCGGAAGGAACGCTGATCGGCCTTGATTTGGACCCGGCCAATCTCGACTTGGCGCGCCGAACGCTCGCCGACGTTCAACCTCGCGTGGCGTTGATCCACGCGAACTTCGCGGAGTTGCCGGCGGCTCTGGCGTCCGTTGGTGTGGGTTCGGTTGACGTATTGCTGGCGGACCTGGGCGTCAGCTCGACGCAGTTGGACGAAGCAGGACGCGGGTTTTCCTTCCAGCGTGAAGGGCCGCTGGACATGCGGATGGATCCGCGACGAACGGTGAAGGCGGCGGACCTTGTCAATGGACTGAGCGAGAGGGAACTCGGGGATCTGCTCTACTACAACGCGCAAGAGTTCGCCGGTCGAAAGATCGCACGGCGGATTTGCGAAGTGCGCCGCGAAGGGCGGATCACTACCACGACGCGGTTGGCGGAGGTCGTGTCCGCCGCGGTGGGGGTGGACCCCCATTCACGGAAAAGCAGGATTCATCCCGCGACGCGGACGTTTCTGGCGTTGCGGATGGCGGTGAATGAGGAGATCCCGAACCTCGAAGCGCTTCTCGAGGCGACGCCGAGTGTACTGAAACCGCGCGGTCGCGTCGGGGTCATTGCTTTCCACAGCGTGGAAGACAAGGCGGTCAAGACGGATTTCCGGAGGCGGAAAAACGAAGGTACTTATCAATTGGTAACGAAAAAGCCGGTTGTAGCCGACGAGGAGGAAAGAAATGCAAATCCGCGGTCGCGTAGCGCCAAGCTGCGCGTGGCGGTTCGATTGGCGATGGATTGACGCTCATACTTGAATGGTCGCCCATCGCTTTGGCGATGGCGTACGCGGATTATCGAATTGAATCGGGTTTCCCGTTATCAGAGAAGCGGGGCACCCGTGGGCCGAGGCGATTTCGAGCGTGGAGTGCGGGGCACCAACTCCGGGAGGACTGCCAAGGATGGCGCGGGAAACCAAGGTCGGACTGCTTGCCGGGCTGGCGTTCATCATCTGTTTTGCCATTCTCCTTGCAAACCGTGGGCGACAGGATCCACCCACTCCGCCGCGGGATGCTTCGCCCGTGCGTGCTTTCATGACGGACGGCGGGGCGAACGTGCCCGGTGCAGTGCAGCAGACGGCGGCGCGGCGAAGTTCCAATGGACGCCTTGCACAGCAGCCCACTGGCTCGACGGAAGCAGACTTGGCGCGGATGGCTCGCCCGACTTTGAATCCCCCGGCAACGAGCGGCGCGGACTTGCCGCTTCCCGAATCCGGAAGCAACGGAATCAGTCCAACCGTGGGGGTTTTCGGTGAGAGAAATGCGAGCGCCGTGAATCAACCGACAGAGCGAGCGTTGACCTCTCGAGGCCAGGATGCGCTTCCTCCGCGACAAGAACTTGAACGGCGCCTGGGAATACCGCCGGCTGATGCGACGACCGTTAGTCCGCCGATTCCGCAGCCCGGCTTGTCGCCTCAACCAGAGTTGGTGGCAAAACCCGAGACCTACAAGGTCGCTACGGGCGACACGTTGTCGAAGATCGCGCAGGCCCATTTTGGCAATAAATCACGATACTCGATTAATGCGATCGTCGACGCCAATCGGGCGGTCATTTCCAATCCGGATGAACTTCAAGCCGGAATGGTGTTGACGCTGCCGACCGTTGAGGGTACGGCCCGGGCGGTGAGACCGGAATTGCCGGCGGCGAAAAGGCCGGTGCCCTCCAAAGATGAGGAGGCGAAGAGCCGCACCATCAAAAAATCCGCCGAGCCGGCTCCACCTACCTACCGCTGGTATCAAGTAAAGAAAAACGATCGCTATGCGAGCATCGCTCGAGAGCAGTTGGGTGACACCGGACGTTGGCGAGAATTGTATGAGTTGAACAAGGACAAGTTTCCGAACCCGCAGGCGATCCGCGAGGGGGTGCGAATCAAGCTTCCGGAGGCGAAAGTCCTGGCCGCCGCGGAGGGGCGCCGTTGACGGTTGCTCGTGGTTGCGCTCTATTGGCTGCGTTTGCGGCAATCGCCTTGACGGTCGTTCACCTTCGCGCCGAACAGACGCGATGTGCCGCGCGGCTGGTCACCATGGACGGGGAATGGGTGCGGTTGCGACGTGATCTCTGGGGGTATCAGTCACGGATTGCGAGGCTGCGATCGCCGGAAAGAATCCACGACCGGGTGGCGGCCTTTCAGACCGGATTGGTTCCGCCCGGGTTCGACACGGATTCGAAGCGGACGGAGCGACTGGCATCCAATAATCCCTAGCTGCCGGAATCGTGAGGGAAGGGTGAACTCCGAATCGATCTTGGCTGCTGCCTGATGGGCGCGGCCCTCTGATTCGAGACGGTAGAACGTATTGGGTTAGTTTCCACGAGTTTCAGCAAATGCCCTCTCTGCCTGCGGCGATCGACCAATTCCAGCGACGATCCGGAGTGGTGTTTCTGGTCTGTGCGTCGGTTCTGCTCCTGGTCCTCGGCGGGCGTCTTGTATACATCAACACCACGCTGCGCGATCGGTTGCTCGGCATAGCCGAGCGGCAACAACGGGGCGGTTCCACCGTGCCGGCCCGGCGTGGAATGATTCTCGATGCCCGCGGGAGGGTGGTTGCGGCCACGGAGCAGCGGCCCGATGTGTTCGTCGATCCCACCCTGGTGAAAGACATTGAAGACTTCGCCGACAGGCTCAGCCCGCGAGTGAATATCTCCGCGGGCAAGATCGCCGAGTTGATCCGTCGTCGCCCTGAATCGCGATTCGTGGTGATCGCCTCCCGAGTGGACGAGATTACCGCCGAGGCCGTTCGAGGGATGCGCGATCCGGCAGTCAATCTCGACGAACATCCGGTGCGAACCTATCCGCTGGGCGAGTCGATTTCCCATGTGCTTGGTTGGGTGGGACGAGATGGCTGCGGTCTGGAAGGGATTGAGGCGGCCTTCGACGGTCATTTGCGGGGGAAAGACGGCTGGACGGGAACGATCCGTGACGCTCGTCGCCGGGCCCTGGGGCCGTCCGATGAGGAGGCGAGCCCGCCGATCGACGGTGGACACGTGGTTCTGACCATCGACGCGGAGATTCAACGCATCGCGGAACACGCGCTCGCCGAAAGCGTGAAGCGGGTCGAGGCGGAGAGCGGCATTGCGATCGTCATGTCGCCCCAGACCGGTGATATCCTGGCCATGGCATGTTATCCGACCTTTGACCTGAACGACCCCGGGTCGGCGTTGGTCGAGGTGCGCCGCAACCGAGCCGTTACCGATCCCGTGGAGCCGGGAAGCACGTTCAAGCCGTTTATTATCTGTGGGGCTTTGGAAGGATCGCATGTCTCGACCTCCGAACTGATTAACTGCCACATGGGCGAACGGCGGATCGGGAGGCGGACAATCACGGACGTCAAGCCGCACGGGATGCTGGATGTGAAGGGCATCATCACGCACAGCAGCAACATCGGGATGAGCATGATTGCGGACCGCATGGGCAATTCCGCATTGAACAACACCATCCGCGGGTTTCGTTTCGGCACGCGAAGCGGTATCGAGTGTCCGGGCGAGGCCGGGGGGCTGGTTCGTTCACTGAAATCCTGGACCAGGGAATCAACGGCCTCGGTCGGGATGGGCTATGAGGTCCTGGTCACCCCATTGCAACTCATCAACGGCTTCGCCGCGATTCTCAATGATGGTGTGATGCTGAAGCCACGGATCGTGAAGTGGCTCCTCGGACCGGACGGGGAGGTCGTGGACGGCTCGGAATCTCCGCAAATCGTCGGCCGGGTGGTCTCGTCGCCAATCGCGCGCTACGTTGCGAACGACTTGTTGGTGTCGGTGGTCGAGAACGGCAGCGGAAAGGGAGCCAAGCTCGAACACTATCGGGTTCTCGGCAAGACGGGCACGGCCAAGCTGATGTACAAGGGGGGAAAAACATACGAACCGGGGGCTTATCTTGGTACTTTTGTCGGTGCGGCGCCGGTGGACTGTCCGGCGCTGTTGGCGATAGTGATGATTCGACGTCCCAACCCGCGCGTGGCGTATTATGGCAGTGCGGTCGCGGCGCCGGTGGTCGGGGAAATCCTGAGGCACGCGTTGCCTTATTTGGGAGTTCCGCCGGACAATGACCCTGTGGCGGCGGCGGTACCGTGAGGAAATGCGGGGCCGCCTTTGGTTCTCGTTTTCGTGTAACGCCAATGGACCCGCGAATCGCCGGATGATTCTTATTGCGTCCTTGCTTAGAATGCGACTTCAGGAATGAGGAATACGCAAACATTTTCGCCAAGAGTTCATTGCACCGTGCCCGAGTTGTTTGCTCGTGCGGGCATTCAGGCGTGTAACGGCGGCGACATTCCAAACGTCACGATTACATCCCTTGCCGATGACTCTCGATCGGTCTGCCCTGGAGCATGTTTCGTGGCCATTCGGGGTGTCGGGCGCGATGGGCACGAATTTGTTCCGACGGTTATCGCATCCGGCGCGGCGGCTATCGTCGTGGATCGCGAGATATCGCCTCCGTCGGGCGTCGCGGTGGTGCGCGTTTCCAACACTCGTGTCGCCTTGGCGAAGCTAGCCGCGGCATTCCATGGATTGCGGGGCGGCACGGAGCCGGCGCTTCGCATCATCGGAATCACAGGGACGAACGGAAAAACGACGGTTGCTTGGCTGTTACGCTCCATCCTGCAGGCGGCTGATCAGCCCACGGCGTTGCTGGGAACGGTGGAATACGACCTGGTTTGCGAGCGGCGATCGTCGCCGCTTACCACGCCGGGGGCGATCGAGCTTTGCCGCAACCTTGCGACGGCGCGCGGCGCGGGGGCGACTCAAGCGGTGCTGGAAGTCTCCTCCCATGCGCTCGATCAAAGACGTTGCGACGGCCTGGCCTTTGCGGCGGGCGTTTATACGAACCTCACTGGCGACCATCTTGATTACCACAAGACGATGGACGCCTATTTTGCGGCCAAGCGGCGCTTGTTTGAAATGCTCGATCCATCCGCGGTAGCGGTAGTGAACATGGACGATTCGATGGGCGAATTCGTCGTGAAGAGCTCTCCCGCAAAGGTGGTGAGCTACGGGCTGAACTCATCGACCGCGGAGGTGCGAGCAGACATCGGGGCTATGGACCGCCATGGAACCGCTTTCCTACTTCGCGGTCGGTCGCTGGAATTGCCGATCCGCAGCCCGCTCATCGGACTTCATAACGTATTGAACGCCATCGCGGCGGCGGCAACGGCCGAGGCGCTGGGAATCGCGCCGGAGGCGATTCGCAAGGGACTTGAACAGGTTAGGGGAGTTCCGGGCCGGTTGCAACGGGCTGAGCCGCCGGGTTGGCCTTACTCCGTGTTCGTTGACTACGCTCATACCGATGATGCGCTTGGTCATGTCCTGCGGACGCTACGTTCCTTGACCACGGGAAAGTTGCGGTGCGTGTTCGGCTGCGGCGGGGACCGTGATCGGACCAAGCGGCCGCGGATGGCCGCCGTCGTAGGCAACCTCGCCGACGTTGCCTACGTCACCAGCGACAATCCGCGAACGGAAGATCCTCATGCGATCATTGATGATATTCTACGCGGCCTCAGCCCCGCGCACGCTTGCCGGATCGTCGTGAACGTGGATCGCCGTCGAGCGATCGAATCGGCGTTGACAGACTCTCAGGCGGGCGACACGGTTCTGATCGCCGGAAAGGGGCACGAAACCTATCAACTGGTGGGCGGCCGGGTGCTTCCATTTGATGACGTTGAGGTCGCGCGAAATTGGATGGACGCGGTGGCGCTCATGGAGGATGTGGCATGATTCCGATGTCTTTGGGAGATGTCGCAGCCGCCGTCGGCGCTGATTGCCCTTCGGGCGCTTCGCAAGCTGTTATTCGCCGCGTATCCACCGATTCACGGAAAGCCATTCCCGGCGACCTTTTCTTCGCACTCAAGGGCCCGACATTCGACGGGCATGGTTTCGTTGACAAGGCGTTTGCAAAAGGGGCGGTGGCATGTGTTTGCGATCACTTGACGACTTCCAACAAGGAGCGAGTGCTTTTCGTTGAGGATACGCTTGCCGCCCTTGGTCGCCTGGCGAAACACTATCGCGCCGCCGTGTTGCCGGTGAGCACCGTGGTCATTGCCGTAACCGGCAGCAACGGCAAGACCACCACCAAGTGCATGATCGACCACGTTCTTTCAGGTGAATTTAAGGGACGGGCTTCGCCCAAGAGCTTTAACAACGCCATAGGGGTTCCGCTGACCCTGCTGTCCGCGGACGCGGATGACCGGTATCTCGTCGTGGAAATCGGGACGAATGCGCCGGGCGAGGTGGCGGCGCTCGCGGCGATGGCCTCGCCCAACGTCGCGGTGATTACATCGATCGGCGAGGCGCATTTGGAAGGGCTTGGCGACATCATGGGCGTTGCGGCGGAGAAGAGCTCGCTATTGGGGTTTGTGCGGCCCGCGGGCTTCGCCGCGGTCAACGTCGACCGTTCGGAGATCTACCCGCACCTTGCCGCCAAGTATGGCACTCCTGGAACGCGCATGCTGACCTTTGGCATCGATCCTGCGGCTAAGCTTTGTGTAACACCCCGCCGCAGCGACCCTCTTGGAACGGCATTCGAGTTGGAGGGTCGTTACCACATTGAGATTCCGGTGCCGGGGGCGCACCACGCGACCAACGCCGCGGCGGCATTTGCCGTGGCCCGTTGGTTTGGTGTGGCGCCAGAGCGAATCGTGGAGAGGTTTCGATCGTTTCACCCGCCGGAAGGTCGAACGGAATTGCAAGAGGTCGGCGGCGTCAAGCTTGTGGATGATGCCTACAACGCCAACCCATCGAGCGTGCATGCGGCCGTTGCGGCGCTGCGGGCGGTCGAGGATGGCCGCCGGGTGCTGGTGTTGGGCGACATGCTTGAACTTGGCGTGGACAGTGCGGCCTCGCATGAGCGGGTCATCCGCGCCGTGATCGACGCGGGGATTGAAGTCCTGGTCGTGGTGGGTCCGGCTACAACCCTGGCGGCCCGCGCGATGGCGCCCAACCGGATTGGCACCGAGGTGCATTGTTGCGCGGACGTCGCCGATGCCTGTGCTGTCCTGGACGGTCTCGTTGCGGAAGGAGACACGGTCTGGGTCAAAGGATCAAGGGGCATGAAGCTCGATCAAGTGGTCCGGCATCTTCGCGGGCAATTGAGCACCTTGGAGCCGCGGGCTTTGGCCTGCGCTGAACACTGCGCGGGCTAAGTGCCTCGCCTGGATGGGTGTTGAGACTGAGAGCGGCAACGCGTGCTGTATCACCTGCTTCAGCGATGGACGGAAGGCCGACACTACGCCTACGAAAACGCCCTTTTCCGAGGGACCTGCGCGGCCCTTTTCTGTTTCCTCATCACGATGCTGTTGCTGCCGCGGCTGATTCGGAAGCTCGTGCAATGGAAGCTGGGCGACCGCCCCGAATTCGACCACGCCTCGCTCAACGAACTGACCCGCGACAAAAACAACGTCCCCACCATGGGCGGACTAATGATCCTCGGTTCGATCGCCCTGGCTGTACTGCTCTTGTCCGATCTCACGAACTTTTATGTCCACATGGGACTGGTCTGTTTGCTTTGGCTCGGAGCGCTGGGGGCGATCGACGATTGGCTGAAGCTGACTTCCAAGCGGCGTGCCGCCTCGCGCGACGGCTTGAAGATGTACGAGAAACTGCTCTTTCAGATCGGCCTCGGCGTGGTCCTGGGGTTTTACATTTACCACCACGGGCAAAGCAACTTTGTGGTGCTTCACCCTCCGAGCGAGATGGCGCCGTCCTACAGCATCTTGAGCGTGCCATTCTACAAACCGGGCCTTCAGCTGGGAATCTTGACGTTCATGGTCCTAACCGTATTGGTCATGACCGGAACGTCGAACGCCGTCAACCTCACCGACGGGATGGACGGCCTGGCGTCGGGCTGTGTGGCGTTATGCGCCCTGGTTTTCGCGGTTCTGACGTACATCGTCGGCACGGAAGACCTTGCGGCCAAGCTGTTGATGCCCCATGTGCCCAAGAGCGGAGAATTGGTCATCTTGTGCGGAGCGATCTTGGGTTCCTGTCTCGGTTTCTTGTGGTACAATTGCCATCCGGCGCGAGTTTTCATGGGCGATACCGGGTCATTGCCCCTTGGCGGATTGATCGGATTCGTCGCTGTGGTCACGCGGCAGGAGTTGATGCTGCTGCTGGCCGGCGGAGTTTTTGTCATCGAAGCGGTCTCGGTGATGGTGCAGATCGGCTATTTCAAGTGGAGCGCAGGGCGGCGGATCCTCCGCTGTGCGCCGATTCACCATCATTTTCACCTGAGCGGCTGGACTGAGCCGCAGACGGTGGTGCGATTTTGGCTGGTCGCGGCGATGTTCGCCGGATTGTCCCTGGCGTCGATCAAGTTACGCTAGGCCAAGGGTCGCAAAGACGACCGATGTCAAGGAAGACATGGCATGATCGGCATCGATCGCACAAATACCATTCGACCTGCGGCAGTGATCCTTGTCGCGGCGATGTTGATGTCCATCGGCCTGGTGATGGTCGGCTCAGCGACGGCCTCGCTCGATCGACCGCTGCTCTCCCCACGCATCGGGACCACCCCATTCGGACGGCAGGCGATCTTCATGTTGATCGGGTTGGGCATCATGTTGTTGACCGCAAGGTTCGCGGTACCGCTGTTGGCTTCGCCGTCGGTCCGTGCTCGATTTCCGCAAATCCTGTTCGTGTCGGCCATAGTGTTGCTAATTGCGGTCCTGGTGCCGGGTGTGGCTGACCCGCAACGGGGGTCGCAGCGCTGGCTCCACCTGGGGCGAATGGGGATCAACATAGGCTTTCAACCTTCGGAGCTTGCCAAGCTGGCATTGGTCGCAATCCTGGCTTCGCTGCTCGGCGAACGCAACGCCGATCCGCGGTCATTTGTCCGGGCATTTCTCCCCGCATCACTGGCGATCGGTCTTTGCGTGGGTCTCGTTGGCAAGGAAAACTTTGGGACCGCGACGCTGTTGGCATGCGCGGCCGGTGTGATCCTTCTTGTGGCGGGTTGTCGTCTCCATCATTTACTGGTGATTGTCGGCCTGGGCGCGGCCGGATTGACCGTTTTGCTGTTCGCCGAGCCGTACCGTTTGGCGCGAATCGCGGCCCATCAGGACTTCTGGGCGAATCCCCAGGGCGACGGTTATCAACCGTTGCAGTCGCTGGTCACCATTGCCTCGGGTGGATGGTGGGGTGCGGGCCTTGGATCGGGGGTTCAGAAATACGGCTATTTGCCGGAAAGCCATACGGACTTCGTATTCGCCGTGTTGTGTGAAGAGCTCGGAGTATTCGGCGGGGCGCTAGTGATCTTACTGTTTTGTGTCTTCGTATGGGTGGGAATCCGTACCATGCTGGTCGCCAGGACCCGGTTCGAACGGCTCTTGGCCTTCGGATTGACCTTTCTTGTCGCGTTACAGGCGGCGATGAACATCGCCGTGGTTACGGTGGTGACACCCACAACGGGTGTGCCCCTTCCCATGCTGTCCGCCGGCGGCAGTGGCATGTTCACGGTATGCGCGGCGGTAGGGCTATTGGCCGCGATTGCACATCGGGCGTCACTAAATGATGTGGATCCGACGACCGGATGCCCGTTGGAGGACACAGCGTCATGATCGCGGAAGGGACGAGATTCTCCAGTGGCCCGTTGATTGCCTTTGCAGGGGGAGGGACGGGCGGCCATCTTTATCCCGCCATCGCCATCGCCGACGCCATTCGGCGACGTTTTGGGGACAGCCGGTTCGTATTCTTCGGGACCCAAAGGCCAATCGACGATCGAATTCTCAGCCGTGTTGAGTGCGAAATCGTCCGACAGGCCTTGCCCCCTCTTTCGGCGAAGCCGTGGAGCTGGCCGGGCATTTTTTTAGGGCTTCGCCGGTCCGCCGGCATGTGCCGCAGCCGCTTTGAACTCGACCCGCCGGCGATGGTTATTGGGACCGGAGGGATGGCCTCTGTGCCCGCCGTCCGGGAGGCCCACCGATTGGGCATTCCTACCGCGATTCTTAATCCCGACGCCCTTCCGGGACGAGCCAATCGGCACCTCGCGTCGATCGCGGGCATCGTCTTTGCACAGTGGGAGGAAACCATCCAACACTACCCGCGGGGTTCGGATGTTCGAGTCGTGGGCTGCCCCATCCGTCCGGGGTTCGATACGGCTCGCCGCGAAAATGGAATGAATCGGTTCGGGTTACGATCTGACTGTAAGACGCTGTTGGTAACCGGTGCATCCCAGGGTGCCAGATCCATCAACGAGGCCGTAATTGCCAACCTTGATTTGTTGGAATCGCATAGCGACTGGCAGATTCTGCACCTGACCGGAGATAGGGACCACGCGGATACGGTCGCCGCCTACCGTGCACGTTCGATCGCCGCAGTGGTGATTCCCTACACGGACCATATGGCCGAGGCCCTCGGCGCTGCCGATCTGGTGATTTCCCGAGCAGGCGCTTCAACTCTGGCGGAGATTACCGCCATGGGAAAGCCTTCGATCCTTATGCCTTACCCCTATCACCGTGACCAGCATCAGTTTGCCAATGCGAAGTGCCTGGCCCACGTGTCGGCCGCGCGGATTGTGCGCGATGCGATCGACCCGGCGATCAACGGTCCGGCGCTGGGGAACGTGCTGGAAGGGTTGCTTACCGATCTGGGCGCGAGAGAGGCGATGGCGGCCGCGGCACAATCCATGGGGCGAGGCAACGCAGCAGCGAACATCGCGGAACATGTGCTTCGGCTTATTGGTGGCGAGAAGGGGAGTGGATACGACCATGCGACCCTAGCCAATTGCGAGTCGCCATTTGCGAAATCTGTGCTGGAGAACCGAGCGCGCGAATCGGTGGAGGCATCGTGCTAACGCACCCGATAATAAAGGGAGAAGCGATTATCCAGAAACGCAGAAGGGAGATGTGGTCTCATTTTGCGTTCTTCCGTTTTTTCCCTGAGGGATCGCCATGAACACAAAGATAGAGGGAGCTATCGCCGATCGCCCGCCAACGGAAACCCTGGTTCCAAGGATCTTCATCGGACATCGTGTTCACATGATCGGCATCGGCGGCTGTGGCATGAGTGGGGCCGCCGCCATGCTTCATGACTTGGGCGCCGTGGTGAGCGGATCCGACCTGACCGTCTTCGACGGTCTAGGCCAGCTGGTTCAAGACGGGGTCAAAATCTCAATAGGACATCATGAGACGCAGTTGAGTTCCGATGTCGAACTTGTAGTCGTCAGCGCCGCGGTCCCTGAGTCGAACCCGGAGTTAACCGCCGCCCGCAGGCGGGGCCTGCCCGTAATGAAATACGCACAGCTTCTGGGGGAATTGTCTACGATCCGTCAGGCCGTCGCCATCGCGGGCACCCATGGTAAGAGCACCACCACGGGAATGTGCGTGCATTTGTTCCGTCAAGCAGGTCTTTCGCCTTCATTTATCATCGGAGCGAGGTCGGCACAATTGGGCGGGAGCAGCGGCGTCGGCGACGGCCCGCACTTCATTGTCGAGTCGTGCGAATTCGACCGATCTTTCCTGTACCTTCGGCCCCACGCGGCGGCCGTTCTCAACATCGAACCGGATCATCTGGATTGTTTTCGCGACCTCGACGACATTGTGGAAGCCTTCTCGCGATTCGCCCAAAACGTCGATCCGGACGGTGTATTGCTTTGCAATGCCGAGGACCGCCGGGCGATGGAGGCCGTTTCTGCGGCGCGATCCGCGGTCGAGACCTTTGGTTTTTCGGAAAACGCGGACTGGCGGGCATGCAATCTTCGTATGGACCACGGTCGATACGGTTTCGACGTGTACCTTGAGCGTTCAAGACTATTCTCCACCGCTTTGTCGATTCCCGGTCGACACAATGTCGCTAATGCCCTTGCGGCCATAGCCGCCGCATACCATGCGGGGGCGGAGCCTGAACGGATCGCCGAGGCGCTGACCACTTTCACAGGGGTTGACCGGCGACTGGCCTGGCGTGGAGAGGGCCGGGGCGTCACGATCGTGGACGACTACGCTCATCATCCCACGGAGATTCGGGTTACGATCGAGGCGGCGCGCGATCGGTATCGTCCTCGGCGATTGTGGGTTGTGTTCCAGCCGCATCAAGATTCGCGGACTCGTCACTTCATGGACCAGTTCGCGGAGTCCTTCGGACAGGCGGATGAGGTGATCGTTCCCGAAGTGTATCGGGCGCGGGACAAGGGTGACCCGCTTGGTCAGGCGGGGTCTGCTGAATTGGCCCTGCGGATGTGCCGCGGCGGCGTACGGGCGCAATACATATCGAAGTTGTCCGGGGTCGTTGAACATCTGATGCGCCGGCTTTCGGAAGGCGATCTTGTACTAACGATGGGCGCGGGAGACGTGTGGAAGGTTGCGGATGAGCTGGTGGAGCGATTTTGCGGACCGGATCGAGTGCGATGCTCCGATCGGGCGACGGACATGGTTTCGCCTGGGTGGACGTGCCCGGTATCTGTTCCAGCCGAATAGCGCGGATCAATTGGCTGCCTTGGCAGTTCGAGCGCGGGAAGAGGCAATCCCTCTGAAAGTACTCGGACGCGGCGCCAACGTGCTGGTCAGCGACGACGGCTTTGACGGGGTGGTGGTGCGCCTCGATCATGCATCGTTTCGTCGCGTGGAGCGATCCAGGAGTGGACCGGGCGGTCCGCAGCTTGACGTCGGAGCTGGGGTGGACCTGATGCCCTTCGCCCGCTCATGCAGTGCACGTGGTTTGTCCGGTCTGGAGTGCATGGCCGGCATCCCCTCGTCGATCGGCGGGGCCGTTCGCATGAACGCCGGAGGGCGGTTCGGTGAGTTCGGGCAGGTGGTCAGGCAGGTGCGGGTCATGCGCTCCGATGGATTCATTGAAACCTGGCCACGGGAACGATGCGGGTTCGGCTATCGTCACTCCGCCATCGGCGACCACATGGTGCTATCCGCGCAGCTGGAATTTGTGGAAGACGATCCGGCCAGGGTTCGCAGGTCGTTTGAAGAGTGTTTCGCACAGAAACGAGACTCCCAGCCGTTGGGCGACCGAAGCGCGGGCTGTATTTTCAAAAACCCCACGTGCCGCCTTGCCCAGGGACGTTCCGCCGGCGCATTGATCGACCAGGCGGGACTGAAGGGTGCGAAGTGGGGCGCAGCACGGGTCTCGGAACATCACGCGAACTTTATCGTGGCCCACAGCGGAGCGACGGCTTCCGACGTGATGCACTTGATTGACTTGATCCGCGAGCGGGTTCGGGGCGCGTTTAGCACCGAGTTGGAGGTCGAAGTCGATATCTGGCGACCCGTGGGGACACGGAGGTAAGGGGAATGGCTGTGGCCCTATCCAATTCGTCGCGCGGCGGGCGAGCGCACCCCCAGGCCCGCACTCCTTCGGAGTTGTTGGACATTACCGTCCTTGCAGGTGGTCCGGGCGCGGAGCGTGAGGTGAGCTTGAACAGTGGGCGCGCAGTCAGCGACGCCCTTCGCGGCCTAGGTCATCGAGTTGAGCTTTGCGACATCGGGCCCGCCGACCTCTCGGCCTTGAATCGCCCCGCCGACTTTGTGTTCATTGCCTTGCACGGTGAGTTTGGAGAGGACGGGGATTTGCAGTCCGAACTTGATGCTCGCGGTTTGCGATACAGCGGTTCGGGTGCGGCGGCATCGCGGCTGGCCATGAACAAGGCCGAATCCAAACGATGTTTCGAGCAGGCGGGCGTGCCGACGCCTGCCTACGAATTGGTAACTTACCCCAGGCTAGCGGGATTGGCATCGCGAATGAAGCCGCCCGTGGTGGTGAAACCTATTTCTTCCGGTAGCAGCGTGGACACGAGCATCGCGAGGACTCCGCAGGCCCTGGTAGAGGCCGCGACCCATGTCGTCGAGAGATATGATCAGGCTTTGGTGGAACAATACATCGCCGGTCCCGAGCTTACCGTAGGTATCCTCGGCGACGAGGCCCTTCCGGTCTGCGAGATCCGCACCGGGCGAGAGTTTTACGACTATCAGGCCAAGTACATCGACGATGACACGCAGTACTTGTTCGATCTCGAACTTCCCGTTGATCTGCTGGAACGAGTCCGGCGGCTTGGCCTGTCCGCTCATCGCGCGCTTGGCTGTTCCGTTTTTTCGCGCGTGGACTGCATGATCGACGCCGCGAGCATGAAGCCTTATTTCCTGGAAGTAAACACCATTCCCGGATTTACCAGTCATTCGCTGTTGCCCAAGGCGGCGGCGCGAATCGGTCTTACCTTCGAGCATCTATGCCAGCGGATCGTGGAGTTATCCCTGCGGCAATAGATGTACGGCGGGTTGTATGTGTTGAAGCGTAGAGAGGCGTCGGGATACCGGGTCGATGCGACGAAAACGACGAGCGAACAAGAACGAGCGATCAACCTCGAAACGAGGCCGATGGTCATGGGCGGCCGAACTGCCTTGGCGAAAGGGCTTTGTCGGAGTGGGGATCGTTGCGCTGGCGGTTGCCCTGGCGTTTGGCGGGTGGATGGCGTTCGGGAGTCTCGACTCACACGTGGATCGCCTGCTTCTCCAGGAACGCCCCGATCCGGTCGTTGAATTCTTCGATCTGCCCAAGGAGCTAGTCACCCTTGCAAATTTTGATCTGCACAGCAGCCTGTTCGATCTCCTTGGACGGGAATGGACGGACGATCGGCTTTGCCAAGCCATGGCGACGCGCGTCGCCGAAGTAGGATGGGTCTCGCGGGTGAACTTCGTTCGCCGAACGGGCGGCGGGCGATTCGAAATCAGTTGTCGTTACCGACTTCCCGCCGCGTTGGTTCAGCAGGGCGGTCAATACTTTCTTGTAGACGCCGAGGCAGTCCGTTTGCCCGGAGTTTACGTTTATCATCCGGTCTGGCGTTTGATCGACGGCGTCTCCAACTCCGCGCCGCGGGAGGGTGCGCCATGGGAGGGCGAGGACGTGCGAGCTGCGTTGGCAGTACTGTCGGCTGTTCAGCCTGAACCCTTTGGGGAGCAGATCGCCGGCGTGGTGGTGAGCAATTTTCGCGGGAGGCGAGATTCAAGTGCTTGCCATATCGAGCTGATGACAGACCAGACCGGCGGGCGAATTCGCTGGGGATCGGCCCCGGGGTCGGAGCTGGAAGAAAACGGCGTCCAGCAGAAACTGGCCTTGCTGCGCGAAAACTTCAACAAGACGGGGCGGGTTGACGCTCGACATGCGGTGATCGACGTATCCACATTCCCCGATCGATACACGATCCCCGGATAATCCCAGCTTTGCCATTGGCGTTTCAACGCTGATAAACGGTCAGGGCAATGCCGTCGGGGAGTTAATTACAGAATATTACGCCACCTAGGCCGAATAGGCAGGTAGGATATTGGGGTAGTGTATGATTAGGAAAGTCGGCAGGGACTACAGACTTACCGGAGCTGCCCTAGCCCCGGACCTCTCCTGAGTGGAGAGGGAGTTAATTAACGGTGCTGCAATGAACGAAGTCGAAATTCTCCTCGAACAGGCCCGTCTTTTTGTTGTACAGCACGCTCCAGCCGACGCCTTGCGCGGGGCGGTTCCGGCCGCTTTGGTTTTCCTCGTGGCCGGAATCGGGCTTAGCGTCCTCGGCGCGAAGTTGGCTCGATTCGGCATCACCAGCGCGTTTGTTGTACTGGGCGGGGTGCTGGGCGCGAAGTTTGGCCAAGAGATGGGTTTCCATCCATTGATCTGCGTGCTCGTGGGAGCATTGCTTGTGGGCGTCATCGCCTTTCAGACCTTCCGTCTGTGGGCAGGTGTTGGAGCGGCGGTCGTATTTTCATCGCTGGTCATGGGTACATTGGGTCTCAAGCTGGTCGTGCCATACGTCGGGGAGTTTGAAAATGGGGCACAACGTCCCACCATTCAAAGTCCGATCACCTTCGCTGTTCCCACTCCGACGGAGCAGCAAGCCTATCGCGAGCGAACACCGCGGCAGTGGGCCGAGGAGTTCTGGGCGTTCTTGTCTCATAAGAACGCTACCGTCGCCCGCAATACCAAGGCGCTGGCGACCGTGGCGATGCTTACCGGTCTTTGTCTAGGCATACTGGCCGTTCGCTGGGCGTTGATTCTGACGACGTCGATTGTTGGGACGGCATTGGTAACGACAGGGGCAGCCGCCTTGCTGACGCAGTCCGTACCTGATTCTTATCAGGCGTTCCAGAATAATCCCAGTCTCGTCGGTGTTGGCATAGGTGGATTCCTGGTGACTTCACTAATCCTCCAGACGATGCTCTCTCGTAAGTCGCCGCAGGCGAAGAGCGAATCCGCCTCCAAGTCCTAAGGGATATCGTACCCTGGATAGGTAACGGCGATCGTGTAGGGCAAGACCTGCGCGCCATTGGGGACAAATCTGTCGCCATGGGGCGTTTTGGCCGATAGGACCTTTGATTCTCATGAATTTCTCCGTGCAAGATTGGATTGGGTACTTGCGGGAAGGGCAAAGCGCCGCCGGCTTTCCCTTAATCGTCGGCGGCCTGGTACTGATGTTGTTTGGATGGCGGCTGTGGAAAGTCTGCGTCGTTATCTCCTTTGGATTGATCGGAACGCTCATCGCCGCCCAATTGATCGGTCCTCGGGCGCACCAGTTTACTTATGCTCTGGTCTGCGGGGTGGGTCTGGGGCTATTGAGTTACTGGCCCGTGAACTATGCGATCGGAGTTCTTGGTGGATTACTCGGCGCCCTGGTGACCCATTTTTATTTGGAAAAGTTGGGATTAAGCGACGGAACGCTGTGGGCGCTCATCGGGGCGGCCTTCGTTGCTTGCACCGCCTTCGCGGTGCTCAATCGTCGGCACGTCGTCATCCTGGTCACCGCGTTCCTGGGGGCGTTGCTGCTATTATCCGGGCTGACGTCCTGGGCACTGACCGTTCCGACGATCTACGGCTCATTCCGTTCCATGGCCGCATGGAGCGTGATTGTCGTTCCCTTCCTGGTGCTTGTGCCCACGGTGATGAGCTGCTTTTATCAAATCGCCGAAGTGCGACGGCTGCGAATCGAGTTGTAGACCTATCGATGCTGAACTTTTACCTCCAAGGGGGAGGGTTGCTCTGGGGGTGTTTCGGAACCGAACGCGCGGTAACATCAGACGACGATGGAACCACGACCTTCCGCACACTGAGCAACCGACATGCGCCCACACCTCATCGGCGTCGATGTGGACGACTTGCGCCTGCCCATCAAAGACGCGTTTCAGAAGGCCGTAGAGCTTGCATTTGACGTCGTGGAACTTCCTGCCGCCGTGGGGGAGACTGCGCCGCGCAGCCTGTCATCGAGCGGTCGGCGCCACCTTGCGCGTTACGTCGAAGGGCTTGGATTGAGCGTATCGGCATTGGCGGCGGACATGCCCGGACTGCGCCTCACCGATTCCAATGCCGTCGATGAACGCGTGACCCGAACGCGCGAGATCATTGACTTGGCGAAAGACCTGAAGGTTCGAGTTGTGACCGCTTCGGTGGGTGCGCTCACCCAGCCCGCGTCCGGAGATCTTTTCCCTTCCGCAGCGGAGGCGCTGCGGCGGATCGGTGAATATGCTGACGCTCGTGGGGTGGTCTACGCCATCCGGCCTTCGCAGGACTCCGGCGATCGGGTGGTCCGAATGCTGGACGAACTTGGTTGCCCGTCGATTCTGGTGGGGTTGGATCCCGCGGCGTTGGTGATGAATGGGGTGAATCCGTTGGACGCCGTGGCACGATTCGCCGACCGGGTTGCGCTCCTGCACGCGCGCGATGCCACTGCGGGATTGACCGATCGTCAGGGGCGGGAAACACGTCTGGGCGAAGGCGAAGTCGATCTGGCAGGAATACTCGCCGTTCTCGAAGCCGCGGAATACCGCGGCGCTTACATCGTTCGACGGCATGACACGCCCCATCCCATTGCGGAACTTTACGAAGCGCGAGAAACGCTCGCCCGCGAGTTTCGCACATAGCCGTCTGTGTCCCCTCCGTAAATAATCGTAATGGATCATAAATATCTGTGGATGAAGATGTTATATTACTTGACTGAATGCTATCTATGTGATATTATATTAATATCGTAGCATGAAAGGAGATGAAGAACATGCAAACGCGGGAGATTGAAACTCGGGCCTGGAACGGGTGGCTGGCCGTGGCACTCTTGTTGATCGCCGGTGCGGCGCTGGCGGTTTATTGGGTCAAGATGCCGTGGAAACCGCCGGTTCCATGGCAAATCGTATTTGCGTCGGTGATGGCGCTGCTTTGGCTCTTTCTGTGGTTTGGGTTCTTTACGCTCCAGCCAAACGTCGCCGGGGTGTTGATCCTCTTCGGTAAGTACACGGGCACGTTGAAATCGAGCGGGTTCAAATGGGCGAACCCGTTGTTGCTCAAGAAGAAGGTCTCGCTGCGGGCGCACAACCTCAACGGTGAAACGATCAAAGTCAACGATCATCGGGGCAACCCGATTGAGATCGCGGCCGTGCTTGTCTGGCGAGTGTCCAACACGGCTCAGGCCGCCTTCGACGTGGAGGACTTTGCCAGTTTTGTGGCGATTCAAAGCGAGTCCGCACTTCGACACATGGCCAGCGCGTATCCGTATGACACCACGGAAGAGGGCGAGCTTTCCCTGCGGGGCAGCATGGACGAAGTCTCGGCGGCGCTGCAAAGCGAGCTGCAGGAGCGTGTGGCCAAAGCGGGGGTGACCATCGAGGAGGCCCGACTCAGCCATCTCGCGTACGCGCCGGAGATTGCCGGGGCGATGCTGCAACGCCAACAGGCGGAGGCCGTCATCGCCGCCCGGACTCGAATCGTGGACGGGGCCGTGGGGATGGTGGAAATGGCCCTGGAAAAGCTTGAAGCGCATAAGACGGTTCACCTTGACGATGAGCGCAAGGCCGCGATGGTCAGCAACCTCCTCGTGGTGCTTTGCGGAGACAAAGCCGTTCATCCGGTCGTGAATACGGGCACGCTCTACACCTAAGACCGAACAGCGCAATGCCCGAGCGAAAGCCATACCTGTTGCGGATCCCCTCGGATCTGCTGGACGAGCTCGCCCTCTGGGCGAAAGACGACCTGCGCAGCCTCAACGCCCAGATTGAATACGTCCTTCGGGATGCGCTTCGGCGACGGCGCGGGAAAGAGAAGAATTCAGCGCCGCCAGGGACCGAGGATTCTGATGCATCTTCTTGACGAGCGAGGAGCGACCGTATTCGGCGGCGCCTAAAGCACTTTCGGTTCATGTGTGGCGTCGCCACTGAATGCCGCCCAAAAGCAAGGCGTCGGGGACAAGCCCCGACACGACACGAAGGCGTCGGGGAAAAGCACCGACGCTAAACGAATACGTCGGGGACAAGCCCCGACGCTACATTTAGACGAGCAATGTGATCGGGAATGCATCATAGTGTCAAACGAAGCGTACCTTGATCCCGACCCGGATCATTGCGGCCAGGCGGAGGGCGTCCCAGTTGGTCAGGCGAAAGCAGCCGTGCGACCCGGTTTTGCCGATCAGTTCGGGGTTGGGGCTGCCGTGAATTCCGTATCCGGGCAGGCTTAGTCCGATCCAGCAGCGTCCCACGGGATTGCGCGGTCCGGCGGGGATGAGCAGCTTGCGATCCACGTCCTTCACTTCCGGCCACATCTCGGGGTCGAAGGTGTAAGTGGGGTTTTCGGTGATGACCACGACGGAGGCCTCGCCCGAAGGGAGATTTTTCCGATCCTTGGCGATCGAGCAGTGGAACAGGCCGACGAGCTTTCGCTGACGGTCCAGCACGCGGACGATTTTTTCGGAAAGATCAATCTCCATCTGGTCGCCGCGCGGAGCATTCGGATTGTCGTCCACCGCGGGGACGACGATGAGTGCGCCGGCCTGAAGCCGATTGAGGTCGCGACCGGGGTTCAGGCGAGCGATTAACCCAATTGTGCAATGGAACCTCTCCGCGAGCACGGAGGACAAGTTTTCGTAGCCGAGTCCTGGGAGGCGACTTTTCTCCAGCCAGCCCCTGGGGACGGTCCCGATTTGGGCGAGGTCTTCGGTTCTTACTGTGTAGTTCTTGACGGCCCGGCCGGCGTCCACGCCCAATGCCGCCGCAGTGGCCGCGTCCAGCTTACCCGTGATGGGCAGGCCGCGGACGCGCTGAAACTCGCGGGTGGCGATTTCGGTCTTCCGCCCGATGCTGCCGTCGATGATGCCCGGTGAAAAGCCCACCCGTTCCAGTGCGATCTGCCAGGCGAGCTTTGTGTGTAACGATACCGGTTTATCGGCCGCGTTGGCGGATGGGACGAAGGCAAGAAGGCAACGAGGCAGCAAGGCAACCTCTTGTCCCGCGTGCGCGGATGGGACGAAGGCAAAAAGGCAACGAGGCAGCAAGGCAACCTCTTGTCCCGCGTGTGCGGAAGCAGCGATGGATCCGGCAACGGCAAAGAACAAGGCAATGGTTGAGTTGTGTCGCATGTTGCGGACTATGCTCCTTTCCCAACAAATATCGACTTTATAGCGAGGATTTCGGGACGGCGATCCGGGCGCACCTGGCTTTGGTTTGGCTTTCGGTGGCTTTTCGGTTGGGGGCATGTTTTCATAACTCCATATTCCATAAGCCGTTATGAATTTCTCGGTGGGTTCGTTTGGTAATGGCGCTATTCTCGACGACAGCCACTGAGCCACTTAGCCCCGAAGCCACGTAGGGAGACCCGAAACCAGTCCGATCGGCTTTGAATTGGGTTCGTTTGGCTCCTAACTGGCTTCGTTTTTTCGGAGGCATTTTGTCGTAAATCCTTGTGCTGCAAGTAGGTACGTCATTTTCAACTGGCTTCGTTTGGTATTAGCGGTTTTTCGCCACAGACCGCTCCATCTCTGTCGCGGTACTGATGGCGGCGCGCGGAATGAGCGGAGTTCGGTCATGCACTCCAATAACGTGACGGGCGCGCGCTGGGAGGGGGGTCGCGGAGCGATCATCTAGAAACAAGAGACTGGAAACTAGAAACTAGAAAAGACGGAAACGGCAGGTGGGACGAAGGCGAATGTCGAATGGGGTGGAACGAAATAGCCGGGCACGGAGGAGGGGATTACGAATTACAAACCTGACGTGAGGTGGGCGCGGGGGCATCAGGGGGGCGGGAGGGAATCGAGCAAGTCCTGCAACTTCTTGACCATTTGAGGCATGCCGATCCTGGCGTAGAGGTCGCGTGAAGTGATCCAATGCTGACGGGCGGTTTTCAGGTCGCCGCGCGACTTGTAGACGTCGCCGAGGTTTCCGTATTGGTTGGCCATGGCGTCGAGTTGACGGTCATGGGTTGGGAGGCTCACGATGCCGTCCAACAGGCATCCACTGGACACCTGCTCCTGCAATCAGAAGAAGTACTGTCAGTACAGCCATAACCCATGTGAGTTCGTGATTAACCGGGTTCGACGTTGCCAAGTAAACGACAATTCCTCCCACGATCCCGGTAAACGTTTGAAGGACTGTCGAGATTATCGCTCGGAGGCGATTCTGGTCCTCAAGCGAACAGACCCGCTCAGCAAGAGCTTCTCGTTTTTTGTCAATGCTTCGAATCTCATCTTGCAGAAGGTTTCTTTCTGCCTGAAGTGAACTTGCGCGGGCGTCTGCCAACCGCCATCCATACCAATATGCGTCAACCGCCTTGGTAGGACCGCCGGATGCGTCCGGTATAGGAAAGCTGATTGGCTCTGGGGCTCGATCGGCGCTGCCGGTCATGGTCCCTCCTTATTGAGCGGTTTGTCGCCCGTTGGAATGTCCGTCGTGAACTGGTCAATGGATCTTTGTACTCTTTCGACCATGTGCGTGGCGCCAAGACGGGTGAAAAGATCGCGCGACCTCAGCCAAGCGGTTCGTGCCTCGTCAAGTTCAGCGAGAGTTGCCATTACAAGGCCGAGATTGGCATAGGCGATCGCCACTCCTTCGAGCCGACCGAGGTTTTCGTTGATGGCCAGGGATTTCTTGTACATGGCCTCGGCGGCGTCGAGGTCGCCGCGCGTCAGGTAGACGTTGCCGAGGTTGCCGTAGTCGCCGGCCATGCCTTCGAGGCGGGCGAGCTTTTCATCGATGGCCAGGGATTTCTTGTACATGGCCTCGGCGGCGTCGAGGTCGCCGCGCGTCCGGTAGACGGTGCCGAGGCTGCCGTAGGCGTTGGCCATGCCTTCGAGGCGGCCGAGCTTTTCGTTGATCGCCAGCGCTTTCTTGTATATGGCCTCGGCGGCGTCGAGGTCGCCGCGCGTCTGGTAGACGGTGCCGAGGTTGCCGTAGGCGATTGCGATGCTCTCAAGGCGACCGAGCTTCTCGTCGATGGCCAAGGATTTCTTGTACATGGCCTCGGCGGCGTCGAGGTCGCCGCGCCTCTTGTAGACGATGCCGAGGTTGCCGTAGTCGTTGGCTATGCCTTCGAGGCGGGCGAGCTTCTCGTTGATGGCCAGCGCTTTCTTGTACATGGCCTCGGCGGCGTCGAGGTCGCCGCGCGTCTGGTAGACGTTGCCGAGGCTGCCGTATTGGTTGGCCATGCCTTCGAGGCGGCCGAGCTTTTCGTTGATGGCCAGCGCTTTCTTGTGCATGGCCTCGGCGGCGTCGAGGTCGCCGCGCGTCTGGTAGACGTTGCCGAGGCTGCCGTACTGGTTGGCCATGCCTTCGAGGCGGCCGAGCTTCTCGTCGATCGCCAGCGCTTTCTTGAACATGGCCTCGGCAGCGTCGAGGTCGCCGCGCGTCAGGTAGAGGGTGCCGAGGTTGCCGTACTGGCTGGCCATGCCTTCGAGGCGGGCGAGCTTTTCATCGATGGCCAGGGATTTCTTGTACATGGCCTCGGCGGCGTCGAGGTCGCCGCGCGTCAGGTAGACGGTGCCGAGGTTGCCGCACTGCATGGCCATGCCTTCGAGGCGGCCGTGCTTTTCGTTGATCGCCAGCGCTTTCTTGTACATGGCCTCGGCGGCGTCGAGGTCGCCGCGCTTTTGGTAGACGATGCCGAGGTTGGTGTAGGCGACGGCGTGCAACGATTCATCGTCGCCGGCGAGTTTGAGAACGCGCTTGTAGGAGTCTTCAGCGGCGGAGAGATCGCCGCGCAGGCTTTGGATGTGGCCCAGGCGGTTTATGGCGTCGAGGTCGTTGGGGTGGACGTGGAGAATGTTTTTGACCGAGCTTTCGGCGGCGGCGATTGCGCCGGTGAGGTAAGCCCATTCGGCGACGCCACGATGGACCTCGATGTAGTCGGCGTCGGAGTGGGTGGAGAGCAGGCGGAGGGCCTCGAAGATTTTCCTTCCATCGCCGGTCTTACGGAGCTCTTCGATCAGCCCGGGAACGTCGGCGGCGCGGAGAACGCTCTTGGTGAGGATGGTGACAGTTTCGTCGGTGTTGCGGCGTTGCTGTTCAAAGTCGGCTTGCCTCCTGGCTTCTACTTCTTTTTCGATAATCGGCCGCAGGCGGGCGGCCATTTGATTCTCCGTTTCGTTCGTCCGCTGTTCAAGAATCTCAACGACGGGCTGAAGGGTGGTGTCCATTCGAGCATCGCGTTCTTCTCCGCGCGCGGTACGCTCGTCGATCCGATCGAGAACGACTCCTTGTTCTTGCCCGCGATGATCTTGCGTCCGTAAGAGTACCCTTGCCTCAGTGCTGAACTCATCGAACTTGGTCTCGAAGGCGTGGAGTTGTTCGCGCGTAGCGGTGCGATAGAGGGCTTCGAGGATGACGGCGGCGTCCGAATCGGAGAGGCCTCTGATTGGGGCGGCGACGATGCGGCGACATGCGTCTTCGATTTGAGATTTGAGAATGGAGATTTCAGAAGCGAGGGAGGGATCGGGTTTGGCGGAGAGTTTGATGTTGCCCTTGGCGATGTCGGTGATGAGCTGGAGGGCGGTGAGGGAGTCGGTCGCGCCCTGGCGTGAGTCATCCGCGGCCTGCCGGAGGAGGTCGAGGATGAACCTTTCCTGTTCCTTTTGTTTATGCTCCTTGCGTGCGCGGAAAAAGCCAAATAAAGCAGCCACGGCGGTCGTCGCGGCCAGAACGATTGGGTTGGTCGCCGCTAGAGCTGCTGAACCGCCAACGATGAGGTTGGCGAGACAAGTGCAGAAAACGTTGGCGGGGACCGAGTCGAGCGCGGCAAGAGCGCTGACGGGGAGCGGCAGTTTTGAGGGAGCGGCCATAGGGGGGAAGGGTATCACGCCGCTATGGGGGGTCAAACCTGTGTTAGGGGTCCGGAAGGGGGCCGCTCCATGACTGTCGCGGTACCGATGGTCCGGTCGCTTGCGCTCCCGGCTCTGCCTGGCCCGTCGCTGGCGCTCCGGGTTCGGATTGTCCGCTCGCTTATGGTCGCGGTTCTGTGACGTGCTGATCAGGGCGTCGACCGAATCGGGTGAAGAAGGTGATGACGCCGATCAAACCGGCGATGCCGGCCGTACTGAAAGCAAGGGTGGGTCCGAAGCCGGGACGCCAATAGTCGCCCAGCACCCAAAGGACGGCCCCGACGGGAGAAGCCCACATCACGGCCAGGCTTCGGACGCTCCAGTAGAGGCCGATGGCCTGTGTGCGGACGTCGTGAGGCACCAGGTCGGCGATCATCGCCTTCCGCGCGGGCTCACCGATTTCGCGCAGTCCGCCGATCACAAACGCCAGTGCCAACCCGACCGCCCCGAGCGTTTGACCCAAGGCGATCAAGCTAACCGGGAACAGGGCGAAGAAGAGGAAGGTCAAGCCGATGTAGGGCTTCTTGGCCAGTCCCTCGCGGCTGGCGAGCGGTCCGATGACGACGTAAAGGATGACGTTGGTGACGGCCTGGATATTGAGGAGAAGGGATTGGTAGAGCGCCGTCCCTTTCGCCTGGTCGCCGGCCAGGATCGGTACGCAGTAGAGGATGATGAGCGGTCCGGCCAGTCCCTCGGCCCAGCGAGCGAAGATATCGGCGGCGAGCAGACGCTTGAGGTCGGGGCTGAAGTGACGGAACAGGTGCCGGGGGCGTTTGAGTGCCATCACCGTGTCACGGCTGGCGGTGCGCATGAAGCGGTATTGAATCGCTCCCGCCCCCAGGACCAGTGCGAGGGCGATGACGGCGTCGGCTCGAACGCCGTCGATACGCCCCAGCCACCAGATCAATGGCGCGCTGATGCAATAGGCCAGGATTCGGGAAAGGCGGCGGAAGATCGACTGCAGCGAAAAGGCCATCGTCCGGCGATCGGGCGGCAGGGCGTCGCCGATGACGGTGATCGTGGCCGGTCCGGCGATGCTGTCCCATGCGAAGATGAAAGGGATGGCGACGAAGACGGCGATCGTTGAGTCCCAGGCGAAGAGGATGCACAGGCCGACAACGGGAAAGAAGTTAAAGAATAAAAGAGATCGCCGCGTGTTGAATCGTCCGGCGATCGCTCCCCCGGCGTAATAGTTGATTGCTTCGAGTGCGTCGCGGTAGAAGCCGTACAGTCCGACGAGGAGAATTACCCATACCTCGCCGGAACCTGCCCGCGTCCGAAGGGCCTTGATGTATTGCGGAATGAGGGGCGACCAGAGTTCCGTCGCCGCGGTGACGAGCAGGATCGTTCCAAGAAGGGCGAGCGTGGAACTGTTCAACCCCAGCCAATCCTTCCAGCGATGCGCCGGCGTGGAGTGGACCGGGATTGATGATTTGTCCATCGGGGCAACCGTAATCAGCGCTCATCGCGCGTGCAAGCATGGTCGATCTGAGCCCGGGGCGCAAGCGACGGGTCAATCATTGCGTTCGCGCGAGGCGCTCGTATGATGGCGTGCGATTGAGGTTCGGCGTCGGGGAGTGGACGAAGATAGGAAATCGACATGAAACGAGCGAAGATCACCATCGTCGGAGCGGGAAACGTGGGGGCGAGCTGCGCCGTTTGTGCGGCGCAGAAGGAACTCGGCGACATCGTCCTCATCGACATCCCCGATTTCGCGGACAAGACCGCCGGGAAGGCGCTGGATTTGCTGCAATGCGCCCCCATCGAGCGGTTTGATTGCCGGATCGTGGGGACGGCCGACTACGCCCATGCCAAGGACAGCGACGTGGTCATCGTGACCGCGGGCATTCCGCGGAAGCCGGGCATGAGCCGGGACGACCTCATCCAAACCAACGTCAAGATTGTGGGCGACGTCTCAACGCAAATCGCCAAAGTCGCACCGGATGCGATCATGATCGTGGTGTCGAATCCGCTCGATGCCATGGTGTACACCGCGTGGAAGAAGACGGGATTTCAGACGAATCGTGTGGTGGGGCAGGCGGGGTGTCTGGACATCGCCCGCTATCGAACGTTTATCGCGATGGAATTGAATTGCAGCGTGGAGGACATCACCGCGCTGCTGCTGGGCGGCCATGGAGACGACATGGTGCCTCTGCCGGGCTACACGTCGGTTTCGGGTATACCGGTAACGCAGCTGATCCCTCCCGATCGCCTCAACGCCATCATCGAACGGGCCAAGATGGGCGGGGGGGAGATTGTCAAGCTGATGGGCACTAGCGCTTATTACGCCCCGGCCGCTGGGACCATTCAGATGGCTGAGGCGATCATCAAGGACAAGAAACGCATACTCCCCTGTGCGGCCTATTGCAACAAGGAATACGGCGTGGGCGGTTACTTTGTCGGCGTGCCGTGCGTGCTTGGGGCCAACGGCGTTGAGAAAATCATCGAAGTCAAGCTCAATGACGATGAGAAGAGGCTTCTGGCCACGAGCGTTTCGCATGTGAAGGAACTCGTCGGCGTGGCGGATGGGTTCTTGAAGTAAGGCCAAGTTGAGGGCGCCGTCGCGGAAACGGAATATCATCATGCCCAATATCTCGCACGACTTCCCAATCAATGCGCTCGCCCGAAAAGTGTTCGACGCCGTCTCGACGCCTGCGGGGCTTGATGCGTGGTGGACGAAGCGATGCTCGGGGCGGCAGGTCGAGGGGGCGGAATACGAACTAGGGTTCGGGCCGGAGTACGATTGGCGAGCGGTGGTTCGCAGGTGTATTCCGCCGCGTGAATTCATGTTTGAAATGACCCGTGCCGACGACGACTGGCGCGGGACACGTCTGCACTTTGAATTGCAAGAGCAGAACGGTGTGACGCAGATACGCTTTCAACACCAGGGCTGGCCCGAGGCCAACGAACATTTCCGTATTTCCAACTTCTGCTGGGCGATGTATCTGCGACTCCTGAAACGATACGCCGAACGCGGCGAAATCGTGCCGTACGAGGAGCGGCTGGAGGCGTAGTTGTTCAAGGCGATTGATACGCACGATCCACGTCAAATCCGGGCCAGGCGCGGCACGTGGTCGAAGTGTCTGTCGCGGGTAAAGAGGGCCAGGCCGTGCTGGATGGCCAGAGCTGCGATCCAGATGTCGTTGGTTGGAATCAGTGTGCCTTTCCGACGGAGTTCGGCGTACAGGCCGGCATATTGATGAGTCGTCGCGTCGTCGGCATAAACGATTTCCACGCGATGTGACTCAATAAATCGCGCCAGGTATCGCTCATTTGGGCGGGCTAGTGTACCCCGTTGAAATCCGCAACGGAGTTCAGCGAGCACGACGAACGGCAAAACGATTCGACGAGCCGTGGACATGACCACTTTGGCAGTCTCCTCGCCTCGGCAAAGATCGACGTAGCCATTGGTATCCAGAGCTACAGCTATTGCCATAGTTCTGGGTCGATCTTGCGTTGGTCCGCCAGGGCTTGATCAAACTCTGGATCTTCAACCCAGGTGCCGATAAGAAAATCGAGGTCGTGGTAGCGTTGGGGCGCATCTATTCCAGTTGCTCGGCGTAGTGCTTCTACAGCCGTGTCGTTTAGACTCTTGCCGCTTTCCTTGGCCTCCTTGCGGAGAGCACGGTCAACTTCCACGGGAACATCGCGGATCGTATACTGCCGCCTTTGCCCGGACTTCTTGCCCATGCTCTTCATGCCTACAATATACACCTGCATTGCAGGCAAGTCAAGCAGGCATTCAGGCACCCGTTCAGGCAAGACGATCTCCAATGGAATAATAGTGGACAACACCCGGTAGCGAATTAGACTCCCTGTGGTCCCCTTTTCGAGAGGGAAGTTGGTGGCCGGTAAAGATAAACCTACTCGCGTGGTTTCCCGTCGCCTGAAAGGCTTTCGGGACATCGCCGCCGCCGATGTGACGGCGCGGGATCGAATCATCGCGGCGATTCGCAGCGTCTATGAGCGGTACGGCTACGTTCCGCTGGAAACGCCGGCGGTGGAGTACGTGGACTGCCTGGGCAAGTTTCTGCCTGAGGCGGATCAGCCCGACGGGGGAATCTTTGCTTTCAGGAACGAGGACGAGGAGTGGGTGGCCCTGCGCTACGACCTGACGGCGCCGCTGTCGCGGTTTGTGGCCATGAACCCGGACCTGCCCAAGCCCTTCCGCCGCTATCAGATCGGGCCGGTCTGGCGGGTCGAGAAACCGGGGCCGGGGCGCTTCCGCGAGTTTTACCAGTGCGATTTCGATTCCGTGGGCACGGGGTCCATGCTAGCCGACGCCGAGTGCTGCATGGTGATGTGTGACACGATGACGGCACTCGGTGTGGCGAGCGGGGATTTTGTGGTTCGCCTGAACAACCGCAAGGTGCTTAACGGAGTTTTGGATTCGATGGCCGGTCCCGACGGGGCCGGGCTGCCGCCCGATATCGCGGCGCGCGTACTTCGTTCGATCGACAAGCTGGACCGCGTGGGACTCGACGGGGTCAAGGCGCTGCTGGGACCGGGACGAAAGGACGAATCGGGGGACTTCACCAAGGGCGTTGAGCTGCGTCCGGCGCAGATCGACGTGGTCCTTGCGTATCTGGGAATCAGGGCCTCGACGCGGTCCAACGTGTGCGGCGAGCTTGAGCGGCTCGTGGAATCGAGCGGCAGCGGGCGCGAGGGGGTGGATGAACTGCGGCAGATCGACTCCGCGCTGACCGCCGCGGGATATGACGACGCCAGCATCGTGATCGACCCGACCGTGGTGCGCGGCCTGGCCTACTATACCGGCCCTGTGTTCGAAGGAGTGTTGACTTTCGACATGGTGGACGAGGAAGGAGTAAAGCACCCGTTCGGCAGCGTGTTCGGGGGCGGGCGCTACGACGACCTCGTGGAGCGCTTCACCGGCCAGAAGATGCCCGCCACGGGGGCCTCCATCGGCGTGGACCGACTCCTCGCCGCCCTCAAGGCGCTGGGCAAAGTCGATGCCCCGTCGGCGACGGCCATGGTCCTCGTGACCCGGCTCGACAAGAACCTGACGGCATACTACCAGGCGATCGCATCGGAGTTGCGCGGCGCCGACATCAACACAGAGTTGTACGTCGGCACGCAGGGCATCGGAAAGCAATTCAAGTATGCCGGGGATTCCGGGAAGATCATCGCCATCGTGGTCGGCGAGGATGAAGTCAAGTCGGAGACGGTTTCGATCAAAGACCTTCGTCTGGGCGAAGAGCTGTCGAAGGAGATCGGCGCGGATCGCAAGAAATGGCTCGAACAACAGCCTGCGCAATTCACCGTCCCACGGGCTCAACTGACCGAGGCCGTCAAGGATGTCCTGCGGCGCTATGCAGGGTAAGAATGACGCGTGCCGTGCAGTAACAGTATCCGTGAATGACGAATTGGGGGGATGCAATATTCGATGAACGTGGAGTAGTTGGGAAAACAGTTTGGACGCGGTACGGGTTACGGCTGGCAAGCCGCCGGGCCGCCGTAGGCGTAGGGGAACCTCTTGAAGGCGTCGACGCAGGAGGCCACGTCCAACGCATTGAGGTTGTTGTGCGGATCGGGGACGTTGGGCTGCAGTTGGGCCTCCACCTTGGACGGCGAACCCGCGAGGCTCTTGAACTTGTTGACCAAAGCGGTGATGTCCAGGGCGTCGGGCTGGGACACGCAATTCTCCGCGGTACAGGGGGAGCAACCGGAGAGGGCACAGGTCTGCTGGTAGGGCGGCGCGACGTCTCCCCAGCGCGCCGTGGTGATCGAGAGCGGAGCGGGATCGTTCGCTTCAACCGAGGGTGAGCAACCCATCATGATCGCCTCCACGTCGTAGGCCGAACTGGGCAGGACCTCCGAACCGTACACGTGCAACAGTCCAACGGTACTCCAATCCATGTAATGAGGCGCGCATTGCAGTGGGGCGGTCTTGAAGATCGTCCCGTCGCTGGTGGATTCGGTGCAGTCGGCCGGCGGCCCGACCCAGCGGACCCCGCCCTCAAACTCCGCAAAACTCGCCGTACCCGTTAGGTTCGGGGGATCGGGATGATGCAAGGAGGAAAGCGTAACCCGCAGCGCGGTCAAGGCGCCGGGATTGCCCGGCATGAGTGCGAAGTAGCGATTCTTGGCGACAGCGCCGGGTCCGGCGACGGGCGAGCGCAGCACGCAACATTCGTCGGGATAGCCGTTGCCGTCGAGGTCCAGCGACGGGTCCGAAGCGGTTTCGCAGCCGTCTTCCACGCCGTTGGCGTTGCAGTCGTGGGGCAGGTCATAGATATAGGCGGCCCCCGCATCGATGCCGCCCAAATTGTCGTCGCGAAATGCGCCGAGAACGACGCGATAGCCTTCCATCGAGACCGCGAAGCCTAGGCCGTCGCCGGACGCTGCGTCGGAGGCGGTCAATTGCGCAACCTCCTGCCAGTCGGTTCCATTTCGGAGAAAAACATGCGCGACACCGGCGCCGCTGATCCCGGCCGATGCCTGCCACCATGTCCCCACCACTGCCGCATCGCCATTGATAGCCGCCTGCATGAAACCCGTATTTCCGCCGACAGGACCGAACGTCTTCTCAATGCTCCATGCGTTCCCTACTCGGCGGAAGACAGCCGCGAAATTGCTATGATCGCCCTGAAGATACCCGACCAGGGCCACATCGTCGGAAAGAGATACCGATGTCCCAAAGAGGAAAACAGCATCTGGGGGGCGCGGAAAGGGAGCTTCCTGGACCCAAGTCGTGCCCTGCCGACGGAACATGTACGCCGCCCCCTCCGGACTGGCCACATTGCTACCGCAAGGGAAATCCGCACCGACGAGGACTCGATCCCCATTAGCGGACAGCGGGCTTCCGAAGTAGTTAAGGGATCCTGGCATACAATTGCCAGGGGGGAACAATAGGGCCTCTTGCACCCAGGCCGTCCCTTGCCGCCGGTAGACGTAGACTGACCCCAACTCACTTGGTTTGTTCGGAGCACCTACGAAGATGCGATCGGTGCTCATTGCGACCGAGCTGCCGAAGCGGTCGTATTGAGCGGCGTCGGGAAGGGTGAGCTTGGCTTCCTGAACCCAAATCGTTCCTTCGCGCCGGAATACATACGCGGCCCCGGCGAGCATCAGCCCATTGGGATCGCTGCCGGCCGCACCGATCACGATCCGGTCGCCGTCCATTGCTATGTCGTCGCCGAAGCGATCCATGGGGGCGAGGTCCGACGGAGTCAGCTCGGCCTCCTGGAACCAGTTTACGCCGTTCCAGCGAAAGACGTAGGCCGATCCGCAATCATTCCCCATCGCATAGTCGTGGCTGGGAGCACCGACCACGAACGTGTTGCCGCTCATGGATACGGAGTAGCCGAAATTGTCCTGTGCGCCGCCGATGGAGGCGAGTAGTTTGTGTGTTTCTCGAACTTCACATTGCGCGTAGGATGGATCATTCTTTGATGCAAGAACAACTGCAAATGAAAGCGAAACGACGATGGGAACGAAACGATGGAGATGCATGTTCAACTCCTCGCAACGTGCTCGGGCTGCGTCGAGGCAAGCCCGCACAAGGAAGCCGAAGGCATGAGTGTACCCTTAATTTCCCGTCGAGGCAAGGGTTGGAAAGGCGGACATTCCGCTGTAGCAAACACCTGTGGGCTTGAAATATGGGCTAACGAAGGCAGAATACCACTGTCAATAGGGTGTATTTCTTTGCCGGGAACGGTCGAGAAAAGGATCAGCTTTCGGTCTTAGGATCTTACAAGGGAGCATGAGTTTATGCGTATCCGAACAGGGCTTGTTTGTGCTTGGGCGGCGGTGATTCCGATCTTGGCGTCGGGGTGTGTGATCGTTGCGACAGACGGTGGTTGTTGGTCGTGGGGTGGGCGAACCGTATGGGCGGAAGCCGACGAGGAACGCCCGATCGAGACGGCCGGTCTGACCGCGTTGGAAGTACGAACCCATAATGGATCGATCGATTTCGACGGTCAGGCGGCGGGCGAAGCTGCAACGGTGACCATTACGAAAAAGGGCGGCGGGAAGAACCAGGAAGAAGCGGAGGAGGCATTGGCGGCGATCAGGGTGTTCGTTGAGTCGTCGGGAGGCGGTAAGACGCGGATCGGTTGGGAATGGGCCGTTCCGAAGAAGTCGCGGTGGAGCGGGGACGTGAGCTTCGCCATTCGAGCGCCGGGCAATCTCCATCTCGACGCCGAGACGCATAACGGGGGCGTGGCAGTGGAGCAGGTCAGCGGGGATGTTAAGGCGGTTACGCACAACGGCGGGGTGAGGGTTGAGTCCGGCACCGGCAAGCTCCACGCCCAGACGCACAATGGTCAAGTGCAAGCGACATACGCCGGACCGGAATTGACCCTCATCACTCACAACGGCAAGGTGTCGGCCGACCTGTCAAAGTGCGGAGCGGTGGCAGGGAGCCTCACGACGCACAACGGCGGAGTACACGTCACCGTCGGTAAAAACACCGCGGCGATGCTGACATGCCAGACGCATAACGGCGGGATCGATTGCGACGCCCCTCTCACCGAATCACGAAAGACTCGCCGAGAGGTAACGGGAAAACTCGGGGCGGGCGGCCCGTCGCTGGGAATCGAGACGCACAACGGATCGATTCGGGTCAAGAGCACTTCGGGTTGATGGGAATGTTATCGAACAACACTCGCGTTGTTCGACGATAAGCGGGTACAACACAAGCCGATATTCCCGATCCTCGATTGGCGGATGATGTAGCGTCGCCCCTTGTGGCCATGCCGTGAATTGAGCACTATGTTTCGCCCTTTCAGGGCTTATTTTCGCAATGCTCTCGTTACCCAGGGCGGTGCCCTGGGCTTTCATGTTGCGGCCCGTTGGGCCTTATATTCAGTTCACGGCGTTGCCCTTATGGGCGACACTCACGAATCGGGTGCCGGGGACAAGCCCCGTCGCTACATTTGGAGCAATATCGGAAGTCGTGTAGCACAGCGGCCCCCCGCTGTGCGGATCAGCCCAGCCGAGGGCGGCTAGAGCATTCCGCGTTTTTGTGGTCCGCATGAACCCCCCTCAATCCCCCCTTGGCAAGGGGGGAGGCTAACTCGGGGCGGAACACGAAATCGGAGTTTGCTCTAGGCTACACTTTGGCGACCGGCGGCTAGGCTACACATTAGCTAGGGCGCAACGCGCTTCATGGCCGTAAGTCCGCGCGAACTGACCCTCGATCGGAGTCGGGGGCAGGAGTTCGCGGCTCGCCATGCAAGAACCGAGTTTGCTGTAGACGCCGGGGACAAGCTCCGGCGCTACAAGTGGACGTCGGAGACAGCCGCCGACGCTACGCTAAAACGGGTCCTGCTAAAGAGAATCCAGCAAGCGCTTTGCGAAATCGGTCAGATCGGTGCATCGCCGGACGTCCGCGGCCGCTTCCGGACCGAAGGGTGGAAGCTCGTCCGCGGCGGAGGCGAGATATTCAAGAGATTCGTTGAGCAGCATCTTCGCTCGGTCGCACTCACTCTCGTAAACGGACTCCGCGAACTTCATCAATGCCGCGGCAAGTTCCAGGTCGGCCCGGGCGGCGGTAACGGCGGCAACATCGTGCTTACGCCAGCATTCACGGGCGGTCCGCGCGGCGGCGACGGCGTCGTCGTGCCGGCCAAGCGATGTCTGGATGGTGGATAGGCGGCTCCATGCCTGGGCCTGCCGTTCGATTGGGCGCTCGGAGCAGCGTCCGGCAAGATCAATGGCCGTGCGACACCATTGCAGGGCGTCATTGTCCCTTCGCGCGACGGCGGAATCGATGGCCAGGTTCATTGCGGCATCCCAGCGCTCGTCGACCGTGCCATGCTCTTCGTACAAATGAAAGGCGGTCAGGTGGGCGTGGCAGGCGTCGTCGAGACGTTCCTGACGGCGGTAGAGGCAGCCGAGCCTGTCCAGTGATGCCGCCGCCAGACACGACCCTGAACGGATGGCGTCGGTTTCGACCTTCTGCGCGTCGGCGAGGCCGCTGACCAGCGCGGCGGACGCCGCCTGGAGCAGTGCCGCCTCCGCCGATGGAATGTCATCTTGCACGGCGTTCAGCCAGCCAGACAGGTACATTTTCCATGCGTACAGGGACAGCGGCGATTCGGGGATGGCCGCGACGTGTTTAGCGGCGTCGCTCCATCGAAACTCGCCCATCGCTTTCAACGCCAACGAAACACGCTCCTGATGCGGTTGCACATTTCCAGTCGGCGGCGTGAGCGTGGAAGCTGGATGCGGCGTCGTCGAGAGTGTCATCCGGGTGAACGATCCTTCAATAACGCTTCGACGCGTTGCCTGATGCGTTCGCCGCGAATTCGACCCCCCTCGATCTTGCCGTCGGGGCCGATGATGAACACCTCCGGAATCCCGGTCACGCCGAAGGCCTCGCAGGTCCTGGGGACGCCGCCCTCTTCGCCGAACACCTGTGGCCAGGCGATCTTGGGATTGTTCTTCAGGTAGTCGGCCACCGCGTTCAACTCAAAGTCGCGGTTGACGCCGATCATCATGAAGTCCTTTCGCTTTCCGAATTGCTCATGGAGGGCGATGAAGTGAGGCATTTCCTCGAGGCAGGGCGGGCACCAGGTCGCCCAGAACTCCACCAATACCGTCTTTCCCTTCAGTTCAGCGAAGTTGAGGGTCTCGCCGCCGAGGGTCTTGACACCAAGGGCCGGGGCCGGATCGCCTATATCCAAGAGGGGCTTCTTCCCGCGGCCCGGACCGCCCATTGCCGTGCGGGGCACAATCAACTCAACAACCGCGCCGGGTACGGCCTTAGCGGTCTTGGCGGCCGACTCGTCACTCGATCCGGCGATGCCGATTTCGAATTCGTCCGTCGGCACGTCCTCCATGCGGAAACGCCCCTCGGCGTCGGTCATAGCCCGCAGTCCGAGGGTGTTCTTGGATCGCCAGCGGCCGGACAATACCTCCGCTTCCGCGGCGGTCCCTCCTCCTTCGATCTTGACCACGCCCTCCAACACCAGGCCTGGATGAAGCTGAAAATCCACCGCGGCCGTTTCTCCGGCTTTCACTTCCACCACCTTCAGTTCCGGGGCGAAGTCGGACAAGTGAACGGTTACGGTCGTGGCGCCGGGTGAGACACCGATGATTTCGAATCGGCCTTGCACATCGGTCCAGCCGCGGGGTGACTCGTCGTCGTATGCATCACCAGTGATGAGCCGCGCCCCGTGGATCGGTTGATCGGTCTTGGCAGAGGTCACGCGCCCGGAGATTCGTCCGGCGCGGACCATCACCAGCCGGTGGGTTGATTCCCGTTCTCCGGTTGGCGTGCTGATCTGTCGAGCGAAACCACTATCGGAAACGAACTCGCGGTGCGTCAGGCGCACGCCGAGCTTGAGGGCGTCAAAGTGAATGCCCTTCAGCGTCGTCGTCCCGCTTTCGTCGGTTAACATCGTGCGAAAATCGCCGCGGGGCTGATCGACGCATTCCACGGTCACGCCGCGGATGGGCCGGTCCAGGTCGTCAACGATCACCAGGTGGACTATCCGCTCGGGTTTGAGGGTGACTTTCAGCTCGGACGAGTCCTCCAGGTCGGCGATTTTCCGCACTTCACTCCCGTAACCGGCCGCTTCGACGACCAGTTCCCCCTGACCCGGCGAAACGCCGGTCAGTCGGAACCGGCCTTGATCGTCGGTACGCTCCGTCTTGTCGGGCCCGTTGGTGCGAAGGACGACAGGGGCAGATGCGACCGGCTTTTCCGTCAAGGCGTCGGTGATGAGACCGGCGATGGCCAGGTTGCCTTCCAGCACTTCGCCGAGGAAAGGCGGGGAATCACCATCCCCGACGTGAACTTCACGGACCAGGTCGGCAAACTTCGGCTTGGAAAAGGTAACCCAAACGTCGCCTTGGATCGGTTCGGGCGAGGCGACTACAAAATCTCCCATGGCGTCCGTGGTGGTGTCGGCGATGATCTCACCCTTGCTTCCGTCGGGGGCCTTGCGACGAACGGTGACGGTGACATTCTGCTGCCCGGCGCCCATGGGGTCGGTGATCTGGCCTTCCACAAGGACGAACTTAGCGGGCAGGGCGGTTTTGTTCTCGTCCTCCTGGAAAAACATGGATGCCGACGAACACAGCATCATCAGGATCATTACTGGGCGCATTGAGTTTCAACTCCTCCAGGTATTGTATCACGCTATTCCGTGGAAACGAACGCGCCGGAGCGAGCGAAATTGTTATAATCCGGCCCACAATGCCTGCGGACTCCATTACGTTTACGGACGAGCAGTTGCAGGCCGTCACCACGACGGGGCGGAGCATTATCGTCTCGGCGGCGGCGGGTTCGGGAAAGACCGCCGTTCTGGCCGAGCGCTGTGCCTACCTGGTTTGCGATGCGCCGCCGGAACAGCGCTGTGATGTTGATGCGTTATTGGTCCTCACCTTCACCGAGGCCGCCGCCGCCCAAATGCGCTCCCGCATTGTGGACGCCATTCGTCGAAGGCTTGATGAGCGTCCCGACGATGCGCGGCTGCGCCGCCAACTGGCATTGGTCGACGCCGCTCAGATTTCGACCATTCACGCATTTTGTCTGCGGCTGGTGCAACAGTGGTTTACGCACCTCGATCTCGATCCGACGGCCGTCGTCCTCGATGGCGAGGAAGCCAAGTTGCTCAAGAAGGAAGTCCTCAACGACCTTTTTAACCAACTCTATGCGACCACGACAGTGCCGGATGATCCGCTGGGTTGCCGCGAACTTGATTCGTCAGGTGATGTTCCCGAACCATCGGCGGAAGCCATGGATGGATGGGAAGTAGGCAAGTGGCCAATCAACATTCTTGGACCAAACTTCGTGCGACTGGTGGACGATTACGGACTGGGCGAGGATCGGAGTATTGCCGCTGCCGTCCTGAAGCTCTACGACTTCACCACTTCGCTGCCCAACCCCACGGCGTGGTTGAGCGAGGCCGTCGAATCATTGGTCGAGAAACCGGAATCGGTCCTGTCGGAAATGGCCATCGCGATGCGGACAGAGATTCACCGCCAGGCCGAGCACTGCGCGCTTCTTGTGGAAATGCTGCGCGCTGGTGATCCCGTCGGACATTTCTACGCGGATAGAATCGCGGAATACGAAGGCGTCCTGCGTGAGTGGAGCACGATGTGTTCCGCTACCGGCGGCTCTTGTACTACCGACGAACTGACCCAGTTCGATCAATTGTGCGGACGGATCGCGGCGTTTCAATTCAGCAAAACCCGCGGCCCGACCCTAAAAAATCCGGATCCCGCGATTAAGGCGATTCGCGACGAAGCCAGCGAACTCTATAGCGAGCAGGTGAAGGGGAGGCTTTTTGCAAAGAGATTGAAGAACCGGTTCGCTTTGTTTTCCAGGGAGGAGTGGACATCGGGGATGCGGCAGACGGCGCCCTACGTGGCCACGCTAGTCGATGTGGTGTCCGCGTTCCGGGATGCTTACGCGCGGAGAAAACGCCGCCTGAACGTCCTCGACTTCGCCGATCTGGAGCGATTCGCGTACGACCTCGTTCGACAGCCGCACGGATCGGATGTGGCCCGCACTTTGCACGATCGCTTCGCTTACGTGCTGGTCGATGAGTTCCAGGATATTAACCCCTTGCAGCAGGCGATCCTCACGAGCGTCAGCCGGGAGTCTGATCCGACCCGCCCCGGCAACCTGTTCGTGGTCGGCGATGTGAAGCAGAGCATCTATCGCTTTCGCCTCGCCGAGCCGGAGCTCTTCACCCGTAGGCTCGGCGGCGTTTCCGCGGGCACTGGCGGCGGCGAAGCGATTTACCTCCAAGACAACTTCCGCAGCCGTCCGGAGATTCTTGAGGCCGTCAATTTTATCTTCCGCCGCCTGATGCGCGAGGGCCTTGGCGATATCGTCTACAACCAGGCGGCTGAACTTCGCCCGGGCCGGAACTTGGATTCAAACTCCCGTCGCGGCTCGGTTGAAATTCATCTATTGGAGCAATCCTGGAAGCCGTCGCCGGATGACGAAGAAGAGACTGAGGAGCCGCAAGAGCGGGGCGTGGCGGACTTTACCCATTCCGCCCGGTGGACCTCCATCGAACGCGAGGCCTTCCTCATCGGATCGCGCATCCGCGAATGGATGACAACCGGCGAACATCCGGTTGTCGGTTCCTCGCTGCGCTACCGCGATATCGCCGTTCTCTTGCGGACGGCGAAGATCAACGCAGAACGAATGGCGGCCATGTTCACCTCCATGGGGATTCCCGCGTATGCCGAGGTGGGCGGATCGCTCTTTTCGGCGGTGGAGATCCGCGACGTGGTCGCGGCCGTGCAGCTTCTGGATAACTTCCAGCAGGACATTCCGCTGGCCTCCGTACTCCGAAGCGGAATCTTGGGGGAGCGGCTGACCGAGGATGAACTGGTCGAAATCCGCTGCCTGGATCGAGAGATTCCCTTTCACGCCGTGGTGCGGGAATATGCCCGGCGCGGCGGCGAGGCGGTCCTTCGCGAGCGACTGAGCGCGTTCATCGAGCGGGTCAACCGATATCGTGACGTCGCCCGCCGTCGCCCGCCGGCCGATCTGCTGTGGAAGTTGTATGAGGATCATGGCTTCATGGCCTACACCGCGGGGCTGCCCAACGGCGTGCAGCGGCGAGCGAACCTCCTGAAGCTCCACCAGATCGCCCGGAAGTTCGCGTCGTTTCGCCGCCAGGGGCTGCATCGGTTTTTGCGCTTCATCGAGTCCCTTCAGGATGAAGAACAGGACGTCGATCTGGCCCCGTCGCTGGGCGAGTCGGATGACGTTGTTCGGGTGATGAGCATTCACAAAGCCAAGGGGTTGGAGTTTCCCATCGTGTTTCTTGCGGGGCTGGGAACGAAGTTCAACCTCGGCGACCGCAGCGGGCGGGTCATCTTCGAGCGGAAATCGAAGATCGGCCTGCGCGTGGTGGATCCAAAGCGGATGATCGAATACCCCTCGGCCGCGCACAGCCTGGTCGTGGACGAGATCGAACGCTCGACGCGCGAGGAAGAGCTGCGCATCCTGTACACGGCCATGACGCGGGCGCGGGATAAGCTCATTCTTGTCGGGTCGAAGCGGAAGGCCAAGACATCTGACAAGGGGGGCGACCCTGGCGCGGGCGCATCCCACTTGCCGAGCCTGTGGAGCATCGCCGCGGCGGAAAAACCGCTTGATTGGCTGCTGGCGGCCGTGGCCGGCGCGCCGGACACGTTGTTCAAGGTGTATACCCACGATGCTCAGGAGATGAACGCATGGCGGGTCACCGATCCGCGGGACCAGGGAGAGAAGCAGACGCGCTTGGCCGTCTCGCGCTGTAAGGCCCTGCCGAAGGATGAACCGCTCGCACCCGATGATCCCCAGGTCGAGCAGGTGTTGTCGCGGATCGATTTCGTTTATCCCTACCTTTCGGCTATATCGGTACGGGCGACGATGGCGGCGAGTGAATTCAAGGGGGTGTATGATTCTTTGGACGGACTGGTGCGAGAAGGGATTCACGCACCAGCGAAACCTGATCTGCGGGCAGACGGGCAGGCGTTTGAGGTCCCGCCGTCGAAATATGACATACAGCCCTTGGCGCCGTCCGCCCATCGCGGGGTCATCACCCATCGCGTGCTGCAATTTCTGGATTTCGCCGTGGCCGTGGATGCCGACGGCGTGGCATCGGAATTGCAACGGATGTTGGCAAGCGGCGTGATCGCCGCGGAGGATCGCGCCGTCGTGGATGAGGGGGCACTGGCGTGGTTCGTGGCGACGCCGCTGGCCGAGTCGATCCGCAAAGCGGGTTCCGATTATCGTCGGGAGCTGCGCTTTATCGCCGCCGAGCCATTGACAGCCTTTGATCAATCCATCGGTGCACATCCCGATGACCGCGTGCTGGTGCGCGGGATCGTGGACGGTATTCTTCCGACGAGGGATGGCATGACGCTGGTGGATTTCAAGACCGACGCGATTGGCGCGGACGATGTTCCCAATCGCGCTGAGGGTTATCGTTCGCAAATGACGCTTTACGCGAGCGCCATGACGGCGCTATGGAAGCGCCCTGTGAGCGCGATTTGTCTGGTGTTCTTAGCGCCACGACAAGTCTTGCAATACTCAGCCGATTTGTCGAATCTGTCATAGAACTTCTCTTGCCTTGGAGGGATCAATTTATAGCTCGTTGAAGTCGAACGAAAAGCGATCTACGAACTATGAGAATTCCTGTTCGGAAACGATATATCGCCGCTTCATTGCTCCTAATAGTTGGGCTTCTATGGATTTGGGATCCTCTTACAACGCGCATTCCGGCGATCACAACTAACGAATGGTCGGATATTCCCTACGTCGGTGGGGGGCTTCTCTATCTTCGCCGTGAGCGCGACCCGGATGGGGCACTTCTTCTTCGCTATCTGCCTTACGCGCGAATGGAAGGATGGGTACCTGGCGAGTCGTCACTACCTTACCAACGAGATGCCGTGATCTATCGCTTCGTCCCAGAGAAGAACCTGCTGGAAACGTTAGGGATCAATGAGTGGGAAGGTGCCTCTGGAAATATCGCCGGTTTTGATCCAGAAGCTTCTTGCAGCGACGATAAGAGCGTTGTTTATGGGCAGTATCGCCGACTGTTGATCAATGGACGCCCCGTTCCGACCGCTGCTCGTCTCTATGTCGGGTTTCAGGAAAGTCCTGACTGTAAACTTGTTGCGGTATTGTCGGCAAGTGGTCCGGAGTTTAGGGGTTCTATGGTCTTCGGCGGTCATCGCATCTACGGGACGCGCTATCATGAGGTTCTTCACACTGAAGATGCTACCCCCGTCGGGGGGAGGTTTATTTTGAAGGGGGCAGGGCGTTGGGATTTGCTTACCCCTGTTTGGTCGGCAGACGGAAAGTACGTCGTGTACGTTGATAACCCCTTCCTAAGAGTCTGGATTGTTCCCGTGAACAAATAAGGGTATTGCAAGGTTGGAGCTGAAGCCGAGTTCCATAGGGACGACTGAACGATTCTAAACGATTCAATCGTCCCTCCGGGACTCACGAAAAAAAACCGTACGGATTCCCAGCGTTGAAACGCTAGGCTATTGTCAACCGTCCCTGACGGGACGACTCAAAATGAATCACACTGAGCATTTGCATCAACGAATCGTCGAGCTTGGGCGGGAGATATTTGAGCTGGCGGAGGCGGCGCGGCCACGGGTGTGGCAATCCGCGTGGTGGCTGGAGAAGGGCACAAGGGTCATGGACCATGATCCGGTCCTGCGGACGCGGGCGTTTCAGTTCGTGGATTGTCTTCCGGCGCTGCAATGCAACGAAGCGATTGCCCGGCATCTGGGGGAATATCTTGACTCGCCCGGCGTCGAAGTGCCTAAGGTTCTTCGCGCGGCGCTGCGGCCGGGTCCGCTGAAGCGGGTGCGTGAGGAGCTGGCCGGTCGGGCGACGCGGATGGGGGCGACGCGGATGGCCGGGAGGTTCATCACCGGCTTCGACGTGCCCAGCGCCATCAAGACAATTGAGCGACTTCGCCAGCAGGGAATGGCCTTTACGCTGGACGTGCTCGGCGAATCGACCACCAGCTACGCCCAGGCCGATCGCTACGCCGAGGTCTATCACGATTTGCTGGATCAACTGAGGCCCCTGTCCGCGCGTTGGCCGACTATCCCCCTTATTGACGCGGATTCACGCGGTCCCATGCCGCGGGTGAATCTCTCCATCAAACTCACCGGTCTGGACCCGCACTTCGACGCCATTGACCCGCAGCGCTCCATCCGCAGCGTCGGCGAACGCCTGAGGCCGCTGTTACGCCACGCGCGTGAGGTGGGGGCCTTCGTCAACATCGACATGGAGTCTTACAAGCACCACGACATCACCCTCGAACTGTTCAAGCAGTTGTTGATGGAGGATGAGTTCCGCGACTGGCCCGACGTGGGCATCGTGCTCCAGGCCTATCTCAAGGAGGGCGAGCGCGACCTCGACGACAGTCTCGAATGGGCCCGGCGGCGCGGAACGCGCTTTGCGATTCGACTGGTGAAGGGCGCTTACTGGGACGCGGAGACGGCGAGCGCGGTCCACCATTACAAAGAGCCGCCGGTCTGGACCTCGAAGTGGCAATCCGACGCCTGCTATGAGCGCATGACCCTGCGAATGCTCGAAAACGCGGCTGTGATCCGCCCGGCTTTCGCCAGCCACAATGTCCGCTCGCTGGCCGTGGTCTGTGCGACGGCGGAGGAGCTGGGCGTCCCCGCAAACGAATATGAAATCCAGATGCTCTATGGGATGGGCGATCCGCTCAAGGCGGCGATGGTTCGGCTGGGCCGCTGCGTGCGAGTGTATTCGCCGTACGGCGATCTCATGCCGGGCATGGGGTATCTGATCCGGCGGCTACTGGAGAATACTTCCAACGAGGGATTCCTCAAGCAGGGCTTCGGCGACCGAGGCTCTCACGACCGGCTTCTCGCTGATCCGGCCGTTGCCAGACCGCCCAGCGCCGCGTTACCGTCGCGTCATTATCGAAATACCGACCCGGAGGAACCGATGGCCCGATTTGTTAATGCTTCCAATACCAATTTCGCCGCGGCGTCGAATCGACAGAAAATGGCCGGGGCCATTCAGTACGTTCGCGGCGACTTCGGCCGCAGCTACCCGCTGGTCATCAATGGACAATCGGTGACCACCGAATCGTGGTTCGAGTCACATGACCCGTCGCACCCGTCGCAGGTGATAGGGAAGGTCGCCTCGGCGACGATCGCGGACGTGGACCGCGCCACGGCGGCGGCGCGGAAGGCATTTGCAACGTGGCGTACGACGTCCGCCAGCACGCGGGCTGATATACTTCGCAAGGCCGCCGACCGGCTCGAAATGCGCCGGTTTGAGCTGGCGGCAACGATGATCCTGGAAGTGGGCAAGCCCTGGCGGGAGGCCGACGCGGATGTCACTGAGGCCATCGACCACTGCCGCTATTACGCCGAGCAAATTGAACGAATCGAATCGCGGCCCCGACTCCGAAACATTCCCGGCGAGGACAACATGCTGACCTATTCTCCAAAGGGCGTGTGCGCGGTGATTTCGCCGTGGGCGTTTCCGCTGGCCATCCTGACCGGAATGACGAGTGCGGCCCTGGCCGCAGGAAATACCGTGGTGATGAAGCCGGCGCGGCAGGCCTCCGTCGTTGCCGCCAAGCTCGTTGAGGTCTTTGAGCAGGCCGGTTTGCCGCCCGGAGTGTTGAATTTCGTTCCCGGTTCGGGCGAAACCATCGGGCGCCACCTCGTCGAACATGGCGAAGTGAACGTCGTGGCTTTCACCGGGTCGCAGGAGGTCGGGGCGGGGGTCATCCGTGCCGGGGCCGTCGTGCGGCCCGGGCAGTCGTTCATCAAGAAAATGATCGTGGAGATGGGGGGAAAGAACGCTGTGATTGTTGACGACGATGCGGACCTAGACGGCGCGGTGCAGGCGGTCATCGAATCCGCGTTCGCCTACGCCGGTCAAAAGTGCAGCAGTTGCAGCCGGTTGATTGTGCTGGACGGCGTGTACGACGCGGTGTGCACGCGGCTGCGCGAGGCGACGGAGAGCCTGAACATCGGCCCGGCGGACGAGCCGGCGACCCTCGTGGGGCCGGTGATCGACGATGAAGCGTGCTCGCGCATCCGAAGGTATTTCGAACTGGGCCGCCAGGAAGGGCGACTGCTGGTGGAGGCAAAGCTGCCGTCCGAGTGTGCGGAGGGTCATTTCGTCGCGCCGACGATATTCATCGACGTGGCCCCCGAAGCGAGGATCGCCCAGGAGGAATTCTTCGGGCCGCTGCTGGCCGTGATCCGAGCGCGGGATTTTGAGCACGCCCTGGAAATCGCCAATGGCACCCGCTATGCATTGACCGGCGGGTTGTTCTCACGCAGCCCGGCGCACATCGACCGTGCCCGCCGGGAGTTCGCCGTCGGCAACCTCTACATCAACCGCAAGGTGACCGGGTCGCAGGTTGACGCCCAGCCGTTCGGCGGCTTTAAGCTGAGCGGGACGGGGGTGAAGGCTGGATCGCCCGATTATCTGTTGCATTTCATGGATGCCCGCTGCATTACGGAGAACACCCTGCGCAGCGGATTTGTGCCCAACGAGGTTCAGCGGAAGAGCCCGACAGAAGTCAACTAATTCGATCGGCGGCGCGGTTTTCCGTTGGCGAAATCGATGGAAGTAACCAGGAAAGCGTCGAGGACTCGGTGTTCCTCACCGGGCCCGGTGACAATAAAGGTCCGATCGACGTCGGGAAATAACGCCACAAATTCCGGATGCTTGACCCGGAATTTTCGGCCATCGGTCAGGCAGATCGTAAAGGGCTTAAAGGGTTGCTCACGGATGGCATCCCGGATTTTGGACATCGTCATTGTACGGTTCTTCTTGCGTTCCTAACACTCCAGCATCGAAGTAATTTCTTCGGTGGTGGGGGCCGAGGGGGTACGGCGGATGGGTTCGTTGCGTTCGTCGAGGCGCAGGACGCGAGGCCTGTGCTTGCCCTCGCGGACGGCGGATTCATCGAGCCAGCAAAAGGACATAATGATGATGCGGTCGCCGGCGGAACCCAGCCGGGCGGCGGCGCCGTTGAGCACCATGCGTCGAGAACCAAACGGCTCCGGGATGGCGTAGGTTTCCAGACGGCTGCCGTTGTTGATGTTGGCGACGAGCACCTTCTCGTAGGGGTATAACCCCACGGCCTCCATCAGCTCAATGTCGATGCCCAGGCTGCCCTCATAATCCACGTCCGCCTGGGTGATGCAGGCCTGATGCAGTTTCGCTCGAAGGACTTCAATCTTCATGGTCAATCGCCTTACAAATGGACAACGCCTTCACAACTATTGTTATTCTTGCGGTCCACCTCGGAATTGTCAAAACCATGGACTTAGGGTCGCGGACGAAGCGGTTCCGTGCGAATCACGCCCGCACCTTGCTGGATGGTGTGGAGCGATCCGGCCGCAATGTTGGGGAATTCCGCTGGCGAACCGTCGGGCCAGCGGACCGTCAAGCGAGTGATGGCGGTCGCCTGCCCCAATCCGAACATCGCGACCAACTCGGACTGGCTTAGATACGATCCACCCGTGGTGATATAGCGCGTCTGCGTCTTTCCCGCAATCTCGGCGCGAACCGTCGCGCCTACTGCGTTGGTGTTCCCGCCCGACCCGATTAACCGTACGCGGACGACGTTGGCTTCCTTCGGGCCGTCGTTACGCAAGAGTTTGGCCGGACCGGCGTTGGTGGTGAGCAGCACGTCGAGGTCGCCGTCCCCATCGATGTCCGCCGTGGCCACGGAGCGTCCCACGATGCGGGACTCGAACGGAGCTCCGGCGCTGTCGCTGATTTCGACGAACTGGCCGGTGCGATTGTTGAGAAACAGTTGAGGCCTCTGGGCGAACTGCCAGGTTTCGCGGACGTGCTCGATTTCCGGCTCGATGTGTCCATTGGCCAGGAGCAGGTCCTCGAAGCCGTCGAGATTGAAATCCGCGAAGAGGAGCCCGAAGGTGAGCGCCGTCGTGGTCGGCTTCGACAGCCGGGTCGCCCCGGCCCGGTCGAGAAACGCCTCCATGCCCGTCTGCGTATACAGCGAAACCGGTTCGCCGCTGAAGTTGCCGATGGCGATGGATCTGCCGCCTCGGTTGTCGAGGTCGGCGACGCTCACGCCCATTCCCGCGCGGGCGAGTCCGTTCTCATCGTAGGCCACGCCCGCGCTTAACGCTCGATCGGTAAAGGTGCCGTTCTGGTTATTGATGTACAGGAAGTTGGGCTGGGTGTCGTTGGTAATGACCAGATCGGGCCAGCCGTCGTTATTGAAATCGTCGGCCACAACGCTCATGCTCTTGCCCTCACGGTTGAAAACGCCCGCCTGTTTGGTCACGTCGCTAAACGTTCCATCGCCTTCGTTACGGAAAAGCACGGAAGTGGCTCCTTCGTAGGGCTGAGGCGTGGCATAGGATTTCGTCTTGCCGTCCAGCGTGGACCAGATGTCCGTTTGCGGGGTCCAGGAGACGTAATTACAGACAAACAAATCCAAGTCCCCGTCGCGATCGTGGTCGAGCCAGGCGGCGCCGGTGGACCACTCCCACGGCGACGCCGTTCCGTTGCACGTACTGAAGCCCACGCCGGCGTCGTCGGTTACGTCGACGAACTTTCCATCATCGTTTCGCAGGAGATGGTTTTTCCCGACTGCGGTGATGTAAACGTCGGCGTCCCCGTCGCCGTCATAGTCCGCGGCCGCAAACCCCATTCCGTAGCCGAAAAGGTTCAACAGCCCCGACGCTTCGGTGACGTCTTCGAACGTTCCATTGCGTTGGTTGCGATAAAGCCTGCCGGTCGGGGGCGGGCCTGGTTTCTCATGTCCGGGCCAATAGCCACTGTTGACCAATAGCACGTCCGCCCAGCCGTCGCCGTCGTAGTCGAAGAACCCTCCGCCGCCGCCCATCGTCTCCGGCATCCACTTTTCGCCGAACGCGCCATTCTCGTGAATAAAATGGAGGTCCGCCGATGCGGTAATGTCCGTAAACCTCAAGCTGGTTTCCGTCGCACCGGTCGGTGCAGCGTATACCGGCGGCGTATCCGGTTGAATGTATTCCTTTACCGCGATCGGCGAGGGAGGAGCTTCGCGCTTGCAACTTGCTGTGTTGATTGCAGTAACGATCAGGAATACCATTAACCGAGCGCATTGTCGAGCCGTCAACTTCAGCCCGTGCGAACGAATCCGCATTTCGGCATCCTGAAGTTTCTGCTCGATTGCATGAATCATTCGCCACCGCCCCTGTTCATACGGGGTTGATCAGACGCATCGGTAACTCGAGCGGCGTGCTCGTGCGTAGCGGTCAAATCGTGGACGTGGATGGGCTGCGACTCGAGGTTGTCGTGGGGGTGGCTCAAACGATAGGACTGGGTCACCTCGGCCTGTGACTCGTCAATCTTGTAACGGAGGTAGGCAGCTTCCGCGGAAGCCGCCAAGTCCGAGCGGCCCAGGGCACGAGCCGAAAGCATGACGTGATAATGGGCCACCCGGTCTTCGGGGTCGATGCGCAGCACTCCATTCAATGCTTCAATAGCTTGTTCGAATTTGCCTTCCAGGTAATAGGTTCGGCCAAGGTTGCGCCACGTTGCCCGATCGTCGGGGAATTGCTGAAGAACGCGCCGATAAGCGCTGGCCGCCTCCACATATCGGCCGTCTTCCTGCAGGAGCACACCCCAGAACCATGCCGTCTGCGGGTCATTGGAAACCAGTTCCTCGCAGCGCAAGAGGTGCTCATAGGCCGCGGGGAGATTTCCGTCGCTGAGGGCTACCCGCGCGAGATTCCGCGGGCCGTCGATGCGTTCGGGCGTCAACCGCGCGACTTCGGCAAAGGCTTGTTCGGCGCGCCGGGTGTCGGACTGCAAAAAGAGTCCGATCCCGTAGTCGTTGTAACGCATCCAGTCGGCAGCGAGAAGGGCGCGATCGACCGGCCGCGGCTGCGGCAACGTTTCGCCCGCCGACAGGATCGGCAGCGTAATTTCGGCCGCGCAAATCTCGGTTACCGGAAGGTCCGGGCATTTCTCGAATCGTTTGAATCCCTGGCGGTTGGTGTTGAACGCGAACTCGGTGTAGCCGCGATCGAACTTTCGCCACAACAGCCTCGCCCGGATTCTCAAGGCTTCGCCCGGAAGGTCCGGAACGCGCACGGCGTAGTGTACGGTGTGGGCCGTGCCGGGGCCGATCACGTTCGTATAAACGGCGGCGTACATGTCCTGCGCGTTGCGGCGGCGGATCGGCTCGCTGTGGCGATCGACCACCAAGGCCCGGAAATAATGCGCCCCCGGATCGACATACCCGTCTTCGCCGACGGCCCCGCTTTGATAGAGAATCCGATTCCTGGCGTCGAGGACGGTGAACTCGATCCAACTCTCGTTGGAATCGTTGGTCCCGCCGGGGAACGTATGCCCCACATCCTTGTTGCGGACCACCACGTCGAAGGTCACTTTCTCACCGGCTTGCAAAGGCGACTGGACTTTGTCGAGGGCGAATGTGGTTTCGCGTTCACCTTCCACGGGTTCACGAACCAGAGCGAAGAGGTCGATCCGCAACTTGTTGTCGCGGAGGAATGCTTCGATGCGCTGGATGGTATCCTCGTCTCCGCGGATGAAGGGCAGGGCGGTGTTGACCGCGAGGAAGCGATGCGAGCGGACCATGCCGTTCTTCGCAGCCACGTCACCGAGCAGCGTCGGTTCGGGCGGCATGTGGCATTCCTGGCATACCCGCTTGTTCGGAGGAAGATAGAATGTCCGCGAGGCGTTCAGCGCCACGCCGCTGTCATGCCAGTTGTCGTACTCGTTTTGCCCGCGGAACCATCGATAGTCGTTGACCGCCTCCGGCAGGCTTACCTTGTGGCAGGTGGCGCAGAACTCGCTGGATCGGAAGAACGGCTGAAGCATCTGCCGTTTGTGGGCTTCGGGCTTGGCCTTGATCGCCGTGTCGTGCAGCAGCGCGCCGATCGTCCCCGTCTGGGCCTCGGCGAAAACATAGGGATCTTCGTGCTCGTCCGCGATATTGTAATTCCCGTTTCCAGTCGTGTTGTGAATCTGGTCGATGGCGTGACACGCCAGGCAGGTGAGTCCCGCCTGAGCCTGTGGACTGCGCCGGTCGATCGTATCCGTCATCTGCCCGGCGAGCATCACCGACGGATCGTGACAGCCGGAACACCATTTGCTCTTGATGTTTCCCGTCCGATCCGCCCATTGCGGAAAATGGGCGACGTGCTCGCCCACGCCTTTGGTCGGCGACAACGCATTCTCCCGCATGTCATTGATGGTGGCTTCGTAGAAGGGATTGTTGAACGACGCGAAGCGATGGGCTGATTTCGACCACTGGTCCACGATGTCCGCGTGACAGCGCTCGCAGGTGTCGGCCCCGATTTTCTCATTCACGACGAACCCGATCTTGTCCAAGTCGGAGGCCAGCTTTTCGGGGGATGATACGTCGCCGCGGGTGATGATCCTCTCCGGCAGGTAATCCCCGGTCGTCGTGGTCGCAGCGCTGGGGAAGAAGGGACTGGCCGGCGGGACGAAGCCATCCGGCACATAGGGGCCATCGACGAACTTGCTCAGGTCTCGGGCTTTGGAGCCCGGTCCCGTGTAACTACCCGTCGATTGCGCCAGCCGCGCCTCGGGCGTCAGGGCGGTGTCGCGGTTGCCAAGGAGGTGGGCCCCGAACATCACGACCGTCGCGCTTCCCACCATTGTGCCGAAGCGGACGAACGCCGTTCGTTGTGCGGGGACGTAGGAGAGCATTCGGTGAGCGATGTACGCCGCGGGCACGATTGCGGCCGCAATCACGTGCGTCCACCATACCCAGCTATGTTCGCGCGAAGCTGCGGCGTACATGATGAACGGTCCCGTGATGGCGAGAATGAGACCAGTGGTCAGAAAGACAAGCCCGCTGACCACCGTTCGACGTCGATGCCTTCGCCATACCTTGGGCAAATGCCACAGGGCGAACACCAACAGCAATCCGACGACGAGGAATCCCAGCCCGGTGTGGGACAACACCATTACCTGGAAAAACCTGGAAACGGTGTAGGTGCCCTCGGTGACCCGTTCGGCGGTGACTCCGGGTAATACGGCGGTGGCCAGCCGATTTGCCAAGAGGTAAAGCGTGTTCGCCAATAGCAGAGCTGTTAGAAAAAGGGCAACGGTCAGCCAGGCGCGCTGGACGCCGGAAAGCAGGCTCTTGGCCTGGGGTCTTTCATTCGCAGGCAGTCCTTTAAGCATGGTCCGATTCTCCTTATCCGGTGGTCATGCAGGCCGGAATCAGCCTTAGAATTCGCCAAACCAATAGGACATGCACGGCAGCACCTCTTTCCGGAACGCTCTGGTTACTGGTGTTTACCGATGCCCTATTCTAACACACCATCGGCATGTCAATCAAGGCCGATGAGGTAACCTCGGCGCCGATGGCGCCGGTTGGTACGTACGGTAAGGTGCGATGAGTTCGGTCCGGCCGTGCCCTTGCTAAAAGGTACTGAGGTTGAAAAGCCCGAATACATAGCTCTGGATGAGGTTGTTGGCGATGGTGTTCGCCAAACCGGCCAGGATGGAGTTGGTGTCTATCGTGCAACCGCTGGCCTGACAAAGGAACCCGGCACTCAACACAGGGACGACCCGACGTACGACGTATGTCAACCGATTGACCATAAAACGATCCTTGTAACGAAGTTCCACGGATGTAGTCGTTGGGTATTTAATCAGGTCTCCGTTGCCTGGCTGATTGCGGCGGCTGCAACAACACCAATTCCCTCGCGATATAAATCGGCACGGGACTGACTCCGCCGGTTTGCAAGAGCTGGGCGGACGCCCGCACGCCGATGTAACGGCCTAAGTATTCCCCGACGTTCAATCCTGAATCGGGCAGAATCTCAATGTAGCCGATGGTTCGATCAGAATCGTTGGTCGGGTCGATCAGTCGATATCGCTGCACAGCCGATCCGGGCGGGTAGAGGGCGCTGACCCGCAGCTCGCCCTGGATCTCGATGCCCGTAGGAGTACTGCCGGGAACGAACTCGGGAATCGTCGCCCGAGCAGCTAGGAACTCCCGCCGCTTCGTTTCCGCTTCGTCGTCGAGCTTGCGCACGCGTTCGATGGCGCTGGATAGATCGTCCAGGTTCTTCACTTGCTGGATGCGGGCAAGCGCATACTGGCTGGCGAAGTCATCCTCCGTCTGATCGGCAATGGGTTGATAGCGTAAGACGAAGGGTTCGAAGCGTCGTTCGGATAGGGGCTTGGCCAACTCCGCTCGCGCGGCCACGTCGATCTCCTGGAGCTGTCGCCGCCAGGTCGTCGATGCGGGACCGGTCATGGGGAGGGCGAGCTTCCTGGCCGACTCGTCCGCTGATTCGCTCAATCCTGCTGCGTTTGTTGCGTCTGCCTGCGACGGCGAAGCGCCGACCGATTCACTCAGCGGTTTGGTCGCGCCGCCGGTACGAAGCCGGACGTAGCTTCGGTTCACCCACAGCGTGGCCCCGGTCGGGGGCTTGATGCGGACGAAACCGTCGGGATTGCGGCCGATGATCGAAACCGGAGTTCCTTTATCCAGCAACGTCTGGATGGTGTATTTGTTGTCGTTGAGCAGCGACCCGGCGCGGACGCGGACGTTGTCGCCGTTGACCACGCCGGATTGGTTGTCGGTGGTGTCGACGAAGTCGCCGGAGATCAGGCTGAACGTTCCCTCCGGCGGCAGAATCTCATACCATTCGCCGCGCTCGCTGACCACGGAAACGCGGTCACCGGCCTTGAGCTTGGTGATGGTGTAATGGTTCAGGCTGTCGCCGCTGCGGACGTAGACGTCGTTGGCCGTGACTTCGCCTTCACCCAACAGCGGGCGCGTTTCTGCGGACTGTGCGACGGTCATCGCGGGAATGACCAGGGATGCGGCTGCAACGGTCCACAAACCAATGCGGTCGGCTAAACAGTTTCGGAACATGGCAGGCGATCCTTCGTCAAGCGGGTTCGAGGCTTCTGTCCCAATCAATGTGCGGGACGTTAGCCGTACAAGCGTGGCTTGTCAAACAACCTGGGTTTCTTAACCAGTGTGACGCATCGACCCGGTACGGGATATACTTATTCCCTCGGATGGAAACGACATCACCGATTTTGGCGCGGGCGGTCGTAGAGGCGGTCAATCTGCCCGTCTCGGTCGAGGCGGCGATTGTCGTTTTTTCTCATGCGGCCGAGCCGGTAGTCCTTGAAAGTTCCCGATGCAACAACCTTTACGGCCGGTTTTCGATAATGGCGTCGGATCCGGTGGAGGTCGTTTCGTTGGTGGGAGAGGGGAGTCTCACGCCGGAATCGGGCGACACTCTCATGGCCCTGGCAGCGGCCATTGGGAAGTATCCGGGGCTGGCCGAGCGATCTACCTGTTCAGAGGTTGGGGAAATACCGTTTGCCGGGGGTTGGATAGGATTTCTAAGTTATGAAGCGGGCTTGTCCATGGAGGGCATATCGCCGCACGCCGACGGAGGCACGGCGTTGCCGCTCGCTCGATTCGGTCTGTATGACTCCGCGGCGGTGTACGACCACCAGAAAGAACAGTGGTACCTCACGGCGCTCGACTGGCCTGCGCCGTTGGCAGAACAGCGACCGCCGGTCTCACACCGATTGGCAGTCCTACGCGAGGAATTGCAGGCCGCGGCGCGGCTGGAAATGGACGAAACGTCGCCGCCGCACACGACCGGTCCCGTTCCAAACATGTCTCGCGCTGCCTACGTGGCCAAGGTGCTTCGAGCGAAGAAATACATCGAGGCCGGTGACGCTTACCAGATCAATCTCACTCAACGATTCACCGCCCGGACCACGGCCACACCGCTGGAATTGTATCGACGGCTGCGAACGGAGAGTCCGTCATCGCACGCGGCCTTATTGATGTGGGGCGACACGGCGATCATTTCGTCGTCGCCGGAATTGTTCCTTGATCTTCGTGATGGACATGCAGTTACTCGCCCAATCAAGGGCACGCGGCCTCGCACGGGCGACCGGCGGATCGATGCGATCGCGCGCCGCGAACTCGAAACAAGCGAAAAGGAACGCGCGGAGTTGACCATGATCGTCGATCTGCTGCGCAACGATCTGGGTCGGGTTTGTGCGTTCGGAACGATGCGAGTCAGCGAGCCGGGTGAAGTCGAGGAACATCCAAATTTGTTTCATCGAGTGGCGACCATCGAGGGCGACCTGAGACCGGGGATGGGTTGGCTGGATTTGCTGCGTGCTGCTTTTCCAGGGGGTTCAGTGACGGGGGCGCCGAAGATTCGCGCCATGCAGATCATCCGCGAGCTGGAGCCGACTCCGCGCGAGGTTTACTGCGGCTCAATCGGGTGGATCGGGTTGGACGGCGCGATGTCACTGAACCTTGCGATTCGAACGATGGTGCAACGAGGCGACGAGGTTCAACTGTATGCCGGCGGGGGGATCGTGGCGGAGAGCACGGCCGACGCGGAATACGCGGAGACCGTGATCAAGTTGCGGGGGATGCTGCGGGCGCTCAATGCTAAATCGCCGTGTGAATCAACGCAGCCGGTCCGAGAGGCCGTGCATACGACATGACCGCGACGGTGTACCTCAACGGCGACTTTGTCCCCGAGACGGCCGCGCAGGTGAGCGTGTTCGACGGCGGGTGGCTGCACGGGGCCGGGTTGTTCGAGACTATGCGGGCGGAGAACAGCCGAGTCTTCAGGTTGGAACCGCACCTTGAACGGTTGCGGCGTTCGGCGAACGTCATCCTTACGCCAATTGAGCGGAAAGACCTGCCGGAAGAGGCTGTATTCGGGGAGCTGCTTGAACGAAATGGTTTGCGGGAGGCGCGGGTGCGGCTGACGGTATCCGCCGGATCGATGCGCGAGGCCGAGGGGGGCGACGCACGACAGCTTACGGTGTGTGCGACGGCATCGCCGCTTTCGGGCTATCCGGCGGAACTCTACGAGCGGGGTGCGAGTGCGGCGGTGTGCGATTTTCGTTTATCTACAACTGATCCGCTGGCGGGGCACAAGAGCACGGCCCACTTGCCGCGACTGCTGGGGCTGCGACAAGCTCAACAGAAGCGTTGCCTGGAGGCGATCTGGTTTACGAACATAAATGAATTGGCGGAGGGGTCGATCACCAACGTCTTCGTCGTCCGCGGCGGAGTGATCAAGACTCCGCCCCTCGATACGCCCGTGCTTCCCGGCATCGCCCGCGCGCTGGTGCTTCAACTGGCGTCCGATGGAGGCATTCCCAGCAAGCAATGCCCGCTGTCAATCGACGATTTGCTGGACGCTGAGGAGGTGTGGCTGACCAACGCGATCATGCAGGTCATGCCGGTGGTGCGGGTGGAGAGACACGAAATCGGTCGGGGCCGGGTCGGCCCGATCGGCAAGCGTCTGTACCAAGAATACCGCGGACGGGTGAAACAGGAGTGCGGCCTGACATGAAGCGATCAACGACCAGGAAGCGTTTTTTGGTGGCGGATATGTGCAGGGCGATGGAGGAAATCGCGCCCTCGACACTTGCCCAAGACTGGGACAATGTGGGGTTGCTTGCGGGCGACTTCAACGCGGTGGTGCGGCGCGTTCTGCTGACGATTGACTTGACCGGACCGGTAGTCGAAGAGGCGACCCGAAAGAAAATCGACCTGATCGTTTCGTACCACCCACCGATCTTCAAGCCGGTCAGTTCCCTGCGGTCACCCGGTCGAGGGATGGAATCGCTGATGTATCGGTGCATCCGCGGAGGTGTGGCCATCTATTCACCGCATACGGCCCTCGACGCCGCGGAGGGAGGGACCAACGACGTGCTCGCCCAGCTTTGCGGCATCCATCAAACTGAGCCGCTCGAGTATGTTGACGCACCCACGGAAAGCCGGTGCAAGTTTGTTGTGTTTGTTCCTCCGCAACACTTGGACAAAGTCGCGGATTCTATCTTTGAGGCCGGGGCGGGCCGGATCGGCGACTACACGCAGTGCAGCTACCGAACGGCGGGCGAAGGAACGTTTTTCGGCGGGCGGGATACGAACCCGGCGGTCGGGAGACGCGGACGAATGGAGTTTATGGAGGAAGTACGGTTGGAATCCGTCGTTCGAACGAAGGACCTAGCCAATGTCATCCACGCAATGCGCACGGCTCATCCCTATGAAGAGCCGGCATTCGACATCTATCCGCTTAAACCTGAATTGGTGTGCGGGATCGGTCGATGTGGCCGACTACCGAAAGCGACCTCGCTCGAAAAGCTCGCTCGACGTCTCCAGTTTCAGATCAGAGCGAAGGGCGTGCAGATGGTTGGACACCGCAATCAAGTGGTGGAATTCGTGGTCATCGTCGCGGGCGCGGCGGGGAGCCTGCCGTTTCGCATTCCGCTGAGCGACCGTCACGTAATCATGACCGGCGAGATTCGCCACCATGACGCTCTCACGATCGGCCGTTGCGGTTGTTCGGCGATCGCGTTGGGTCATTGGGCCAGCGAAAGACCGGTACTCAAACCGCTGGCTCAACGACTCAAAGGATGTTTGCCCGGCGTTTCGTTGTTTGTCAGCTCGGCGGATCGGGATCCGTTCGACGCCCCGCGATATCGATTGGAGTAAATCGCGCAAGATAACCGATCCGAAGCCACGGCTCATACACGCGTACGTGTCCACTTTCCGCGAGAGTATCGCAGCCACGACGCGCCGGCGCGCCAGGTCATGTCGGAAAACATCCCCATCCACGCGCCCAGCAATCCCCAATGCTCGACGATGCCCAGGGTGTACCCAACAGGAATGCGGATGAATAGTGCACCGACGATGGTGATGAGCAGCGGGAAACGGGTGTCGCCGGCTCCGCGCAGGGCTCCCACATACACGATGGAAGTGACCAGCAGCGGTTGAAACAAGGCCAGTATTCGAAAGGGCCGTACGCCCGCCGCCTGCACCATCGGGTCAGCGCTCATTTGGCCGAAGATGAATTGCGAGCCGAAGAAAAAACAGGAGGCGATCCCGACGGACAATAGCCCGCATTGCAATACCCCTTCGTGGCCCGCGCGCATCGCCCGGCGCGGGTCTTGCGCACCGAGCGATTGCCCGATCATCGTCGCCGTCGCCGCGGCCCATGCCACGGCGGGCAGATACACAAACGCCTCCACGCGCATGGCGATAATGTGCGTGGCGAAGTAAATCTCTCCCAGCGGAGGGTCGGCCAGGCGGGAGATGATCGCCAGGAACATGAAGTGCCCGGACCACATGATCGCTCCGTCCACCGCCGCGGGGACCCCGATCCGCAGGATTCTCTGGGTCGATGCCCAGACGATCGGGAGGTCGTTCCGGGAGATTTTTAGCCCCGCGTCACCGGCGCACAGAATGGCGAGCAGGATCATCGCGCCCACGAACCGCGCGATCACCGTTCCCGCGACGATCCCGTTGACGCCCAGCGCCGGCGCCGGACCCCATCCGTACACTAGGCTGCAGGAGGCGATCACATTCACCACGTTGATGACCGCGAAGATCATCATCGGCGTCCGCATGTTTCCCACTCCGCGCAGGGCCGCGCAACCCACCAGGGTCGGGGCCATGAACATGTGTCCAATGGCGTCCACGCGGAGGTAGGTCACGGCGATGTCGTACGATTCGCCGGTCATCCGGCAATACTTCGCAAACCAGGGGGCGAGCGAAAAAATCAGGAGAAATACGGCGACCCCCATGATTCCGGCGAGGGTCAATGACTGGTTCGCGAAGTGGTTGGCCCGGTGGTGGTCGCCCGACCCTTCGTATCGCGCCACCAGCGCGGTGGTTCCCGTGCCGATCAACATGAGGAGCATCGAAGCCAGCCAATCCACGTAGGCGGCCAGTCCGATGGCTGAGGTCGCCGCGGGGCTGATGCGACCGGCCAGGTAGGTATCCACCAACCCCACCAGGGTGGTCAGAATTTGCTCCGCAAGCACGGGGAGGGCGAGAAATAGCAGAGTCCCGCGGACCGAACCGGCGGTGACGGACGACAAGGACAGAATCGATTGGACGGTCCCAGAATCCGCTTGAAGATGAGTTGGACTCGTGGGCGGTGGATCGTCGGTCATGGAGCTTTCCTGCGCATGAGGTACGAAACCGTACTCAACTCAATAACCGAAGGAAATTGCCAGAACAGCAGCTTACAATTTTACGTCTAATCTCTCAAATCTCATGCGGTTGGGTGAGACAGGCGGCCATCGTTTGCTGTCAACAATTCGGCGGCTATACTTTGGATGGTTGTGCGATCGTCATCGCCTTTGAATGGGCGCGTCGTACGACCACCCGCGAAGTTTTCGAGCGTCTTGAGGATTCCTGCAATGCGAAGCACGTCCAAACTGACCAGTCCCGGAAGCGAAACGAGCGCCCGAACCAGCGCGATGTTCATGATCGTGCTTCGAGTGGTGTTCGTGCTAGGACTAGCGGCGGTCGGCTGGAGCCTCGTTTCGGATGATCGAATCGCCCAGGGTCCGATGGGCGCGAATAAGGACCTGATTCTGATTGCGTTCATAGGCGCGTCGTTGATTGTGATATCCTTGGACGTTTTCATCCCCAAGAAGTCGCTTTCCGCTATTTCCGGATTGTTTTTCGGCCTGATCGTGGGAATGGTCGTCGCGTTCGGTCTTTCCCTCATTATTGATCTGATGGCGGAAGCCAACGTTCCCGGCGGCTTAAGCCATGCGGAAGCCTCGTTTTTTAGCGCCCTCAAGCTCGCCATCGGCGTCATTTGCTGCTATCTCGCGGTCAGCTTCATTCTTCAGACCAAAGACGACGTCCGTTTCATCATCCCCTACGTGGAGTTCGCCAAGGAAACCAAGGGCGCCCGGCCGATGGTCCTGGACACTTCCGTGATCGTGGACGGGCGCATCGCCGACATCGCCAACACCAGGATCATCGAGTCGGAACTGATCGTCCCGCGGTTTGTGTTGCAGGAATTGCAGACCATCGCCGACAGCGGCGATAAGCTGAAACGGGTCCGCGGCCGCCGCGGTCTGGACATGCTCAATAAGCTGCAAAGCAATGAGAACATTGAGATTCGCATGTTGGATGTCGTTCCCGAGCGCAGCGCGGCCAACGCCGGCGTTGACGAAATGCTCGTCGATCTCGCCCTGCAACTGAATGGCAAGGTCGTCACCAACGACTACAATCTCAACAAGATCGCCCAGCTCCGCGGCGTGTCGGTCATCAACATCAACGACCTAGCCAATGCTTTGAAGCCGGTGGTACTGCCCGGCGAATTGCTCTCCGTGAAGGTCATCAAACCGGGCGAGGAGATGGGTCAGGGCGTGGGATACCTCGAGGACGGCACCATGGTCGTAGCCGAAGGGGGGCGAGAGCGCCTCGGCGAAATCGTTGATCTGACCGTCACCAGCGTGTTGCAGACCTCCGCCGGGCGCATGATTTTCGGACGGCTCGACGGCGTCCCCGCCCCCGAACGCCGCCGTCCCCGGGCGGAAAAGACCTAAGATTTTGAAGGTCTTCGGGCAATCCTGCGAAATTCAATTCAATAAAGCGCAACCGCAACGCGAATCGTCAGGAGCGATTAATGGCACCCATAAGGTGGTCCATCGTTTCGATAATGTGCTGGGGTTCACCGCCTGATACAGGATTTTCGTCCGCATAGATTCCGCCCTTTCGTTTAATCTGAATCGACATCCAACCCAATGCGTTCGGACCGGCGAAGTCCTTGTCGGGGTTGTCCGCGACATAGACCGACCGGCTGCCAAGCACCTGAAGGCGCGTTGAAATAAACTCGAAAGGGCGCGGACTTGGTTTGCTGAACCCCGGGCCAAGCTCGCTGGTAATCAGGATCGCGTCGAAGCGGTCTCGGAGGTCCAGGGCGTCGATTTTCAGCCCTTGCGTGCCCAACCGCCCGTCCGTGAGAAGCCCCAGACGATAATCCGCACGAAGCGCCTTCAAGGCGTCTTCCGCATCGTCAAATAACCGAATCGTAGGAATATGGTTTCGATAAGTTTCAAGCATCCTCTCAATCAATGCACCGTCATCGGTCAATCCCATTTCGGCGAGGAGGGCGTCGAAGACTCGCGGGCGGTGCTCGGATTCAAAGAGCCGTAGCATGATGGCCGCGGAATCACTCGGATTTCCCAGGCGGTCGGCGAAGGCGTCGGCGACGGCCCGAAAACCGCTTAGCGCGTACTCCCTTTCGGGATAAAGGGTATCGTCGAGATCGAAAACTACCGCGGCGATGTCGGGCATGACTCACCGTTTACGAAAAGGCAATGGCGAATTACAAATCACGGATTACGAATTACGTGAATGTGCTCCGCCTCTACTTATTCGTAATTAGTAATTCGTAATTAGTAATTCCTTCGACGCTTTCTCCACGAATGCGGATTCATCGTAACGGAGCATGGCCACGTCGCCGCGGAACGCGGTGGGGTTGATTCGAGGCCTTTTACCCAGCAATTCTTGAAGTATCCACTTGGGAAAATCGGCGCCGGCGTGGATGGAAAGGGGCGCTCCCCCGCCGAAGCGAGGATTGATTTCAATGACCCGAATCCGTCCCTGGGCGGTGATGATGCATTGAACGGTGATGACCCCCCGGCACCCGCCGAGCATTCTGGCGACGCGGGTTCCGACGGCCATGATGGCCCGGTCCTTCACGATCAACCCCTTGCTGACTTCGCCGGTCCGCACTTCCAGCCGCTTTCGCGGGACCACGCAGCGCACCCTCCCCTTGAAATCGACGTACACGTCCAGGGTGTGCTCCGAGCCTTCGACGAATTCCTGCACGATGGCGTCCTTGACCCTGGCCCCGAAGGTACGCAATTCGTCGAGGGTGCGCACGATGTAATTGCCCATGGCCGCACTGCCGGAACGGGGCTTGAGGAAATAGGGAAAGCGATGTCTTTTTTGCTCGACGACCGCCAGCCAGAGCGAAGTCGCGGGCGTGTCGATTCCCGCCTCGACCAGCTTGCGATAGGTGGTCAGTTTATCCCGACAGACGGCCACTACCGACGGCGAAGAAATCAACGCCAGACATCCGAGTTCGGCGAAGCGCTCCGAGGCGGCGGCAATTACTGGAAGCTCCAGATCGATCAACGGGATTAAAAGGTCGATCTTTTCGCGTTGAACGATTTTCGCGAGGGCGTCAATGTACTTTCCGCCGTCGATTCCGGGGACGAGGTGCGGATGATCGACAAGCTGGAGGGCGGGCGACAGGGGCGTCGCATCCGCGCCGTGAATTTCCAGGCGGATGCCCAGGGAGTCGCCGGCCCGCTTGAAGGCCCGGAGCAGTTCCACACGCCGACCGATGCAGGTTAGCAGTATCCGCACCCGCCGCCGGCGCGAACTTTTTTTTTGTGTTGCTGTCTTCGAGCGTGTCGCCATGGTCATCCGCGTCGCACAATCATCCGTCGATCCTGCTGACTATATCGGCATCGCTATTGATCCGCTATCACCGGGGCGAGTTGTGCAGGCCGTATGGCGCGTTAGTCTGCCACACGTGAAAGCCGTGATCATCAGTTGCGGGACGGAGCTGGTCACCGGGCAGTGCGTGGATACGAACTCGGCCTGGCTTTCCGCCCAGCTTACTCCATTGGGGGTCCATGTCGTCGAGCACATTACCGTCGGCGATGATGTGACTCACCTGGCCACGGTGATTCGTCGAGCATTCGAGGCGGCGAGCCTGGTTGTCATAACCGGAGGATTGGGACCGACGTTGGATGATGTCACTCGCGAGGCAGTCGCCGACGCGCTCGGTGTGCCGTTGGAAGAAAACGCTGAAGCGTTGGAGCGAATTCGCGCGTTTTTCAATCGTTGGCAACGCCCCATGCCCGACTCCAACGGCCGTCAGGCCATGATTCCACGCGGTTGCAAACCGATTCCCAATCCTCGCGGCACGGCGCCGGGTGTCAGTTATGTCAATGGGGATCGAAGTCTCTTTGCATTTCCGGGAATCCCCGCGGAAATGCAGGCCATGTTCCAGGCTGCAATCATTCCACGGCTTAGAGAGGTGAGCGCCGGCGCCAAGACGGAGTCGGCACGCCTGCATTGTTTCGGCATCAGCGAGGCAAAGCTGGGCGAAGCGCTGGCCGACCTAATGGTGCGCGGACGTAATCCCTCCGTCGGTACCACGGCATCCCGCGCCATCTTGAGCGTGCGTGTCCTTGCCGATGGTGGGTCGAGAAAAGAGGCTCAAACACTCTTGAAGATCGACGTCGACGAGATCCGTCGGCGATTAGGCACGGTGATTTTCGGCGAGAGAGACGACACTCTCGAGGCCGTCGTCGGACGACTGCTGGCCGAACGTCACCAGACGATCGCCACCGCGGAGTCCTGCACCGGCGGGTTGCTGGCCAAGCGCTTGACTGACGCCTCCGGAAGCAGCGCTTACTTTCTTTGTGGTTACGTTACGTACGCGGATGCCGCCAAGGTCGAGCTTCTGGGGGTGCCCGCGGAATTGATTTCACAGCATGGCGCGGTGAGCGAACCCGTCGCTAAGGCGATGGCCATCGGCTGTCGCCAAGCCGCAAACTCCGACTACGCGGTTTCGATCACCGGTATCGCGGGGCCGTCCGGCGGCAGCCCGCCTGAAAAGCCCGTAGGGCTGGTTTACATTGGCTTTGCGCAAGCAGGCGGGGTGGAAACGCTTCGTGTTCTTTGCGGCGATCACTTGACCCGCGAGGAAGTACGGGACCGAAGTTGCAAGACGGCGCTGAACCTGCTGCGTAACCGCCTGCTTGGCGTGGTCGATGCTAACCAGAAATAGTGGCGCTTTACTGCAATCCAGGCCAATGGTCTTGCCGTTGACGACCTTTGACACTACAATTCATGTATTGGGATGTAGGGATAGGAATCGTGGTCGAAATGGCAATTTCATCCGATGTTTTAACGGTCGAGTCAGAAAGATGAACGCCAGCAGGCCTGTCCGTGACTATTTCTATAATATCTGGCGGTCGGTCTATACCATTCTTGTGGGGATGCGGATTTCACTGAAATACTGCTTTGCCAAGACGGTGACGTTGCAATACCCCGACGTCGCCCCGGCCTTGCAGCCGCGCTATCGCGGGATTCATTTCTTCGAGATCGAAAAGTGCATTGCCTGCGATCTTTGCGCCAAGGCATGTCCGGTCGATTGCATCTACATCGAGAAAACCGGCCCGCGAAAGATCGACAAGGAAACCAACGTTGCCGCCGGAGGGCTGATGACTCGTTATGCCATTGACTATGCCAAGTGCATGTTCTGTGCGCTGTGCGTGGACCCCTGCCCGACCGAGTGCATCCACATGGGCAACCTCCATGACATGTCGGGTTACGACCGGGAAAGCATGATCGTGGAGTTTACCGACCTCGCGAAGGAGAGTTTGCAGACGCCGCAACCGCTCTGGATGCAGAAGGACGAAGATCAGATGCCGGATTGGGCGAAAAAGCGGAAACAGGAGTGGGTCGATTTTGTCCACTCGAAGGACAAACTATCCAGCGACAAGAACCGTCGGCGTCAGGAGATGGTGAAGGCCCTCGATCCGAAGGCGTAGGCCATGCGAATACTGCTGTTTCAGCAGTTATTTGTTGTCGGGAGTATCGAGAACTAATCATGATTCCGGCAGTCGCAAACATGCCTTCCATGATCTTGTCGTCGCTTGCTGGCACGGGGGCGTCCGCCTACGCCAATACCAATCTCGAACTGGTGTTGGGCATGATCCTGTTCACTATTGCAGGGTTCACCATTGTGTTCGCCGGTCTCTTGGTTGGGAGATTTGTTCGTCCGACGATGCCCCACCCGGAGAAATCCACGGCATACGAGTGCGGAGAGGAGGCCATAGGCGATAGTTGGGTGCAATTCGACCTGCGTTTCTACACCGTCGCATTGGTGTTCATCGTATTTGACGTCGAGGTGGCTTTACTTTGGCCCTGGGCGGTGGTGTTCAAGGATATGGGGGCGCCGGCTTTCTGGGCCTTTCTGGTGTTTTTCCTGTTGATCGCCATACCGTTCCTATATGAATGGAAGTCGGGATACCTAAATTGGGTTCGGGCATGTACCGGTCAGAAGCGAGAGCCGATCATGGATGCGCCGTCCCGGTCAGACCACCCGAGCCGTGACCTTCAGCCCGCGGCTCAGAAAGAGATATGAGCTGGATCGAAAACAGATTTGAAGAAGGCTTGATCGTCACGTCGTTGGACTGGGCGATCAACTGGGGCCGCAGCAACAGCATCTGGCCGATGACTTTCGGCCTGGCCTGTTGTGCGATCGAGATGATGGCCGTCGGCGCCTCGCGCTTCGACATCGATCGATTCGGCGCGGGTGCTTTCCGGGCCACACCGCGGCAGTCCGACCTCATGATCGTTGCAGGCACGGTGACCTACAAAATGGCCAGTCGCCTCAAGAGACTTTACAACCAGATGCCGGAGCCAAAATACGTGATGGCCATGGGGGCATGCACCGTCGGCGGCGGACCCTACTTCAAGCACGGCTACCACGTAGTCAAGGGCGTGGACTTGGTCGTGCCAGTGGATATCTACATTCCCGGCTGCCCACCACGCCCGGAGGCGCTGCTCGAAGGTCTGATGCGCTTGCAAGACAAAATCCGTCACCAGACTCGCGCCAAAAACTTGATGACCAAAGCGAAGGAAGCGGTGCTGAACTAAGCTTTTCGGTGGCGGCTCGGAATTCGAGCTTCGTGCCAAACGCGATTTTTACGGCTTTTCGATTCTCCGTTCATCTGTAAGAAGGCTGGGTTGCCAGCAGGAAAACTTTGAACCCAGGCCAAGTACACCGCTTGGATCATGAATGAAATTACAATCTTATCCAGTTTCCCAATTTGCCCAGAATGCCATATCTTCCCGCAATGACAATTTTACTATCAGATTCTCAATAGTCCTATTGACAACCTGGATGGCATCGGTATCGTTCTCGATTGGTGCGGATTTCTATCGGGGTATGGCGGCTCTACCTTGGTAGATGTTAACGAGCCGTTTCGAACTTCCGGTTTTACGACTCACTAACTTGAGCGTTGGGAAGTTTGTCTGGAAAGTGGAGTTTTTTGTAATGAAGAAGAGTTCTTTTCGTCGGTTTTTGGCCTTGAGCATTTTCGGTGCGGCGGCTACTGCATTGAATACTGGGTGCTCCATTAATCTGAACGATATTGGATTCGGATTTTGGGCCGGCCTAGGTGCGATCCCCGCGAACCTGGTCGGAAACTTCATCACGGGTCAGTTTTTTGGGCTATAAAACAGATTAACGCAACACGGAATTCTCATCCAACGCCTGGCGAGGGTGAGTCTTGGTTGAGTACTCTGAATTGCGAAACAGGAGGTTTTGCATCCTCGAATCACTACATCTAGGTTGCGGTAGGGCCATTTGGCGGTGCGTAGCACATGATATAGAAGTGTAGCTTTATAAGAGGAAAACGGTAGACCTCGCCGATAGGTGATATGGGTAGAACTGTGTTTTTGGGGTACATGCGCTTTTGTCGAACGGCGCGGTTCGCGGCCATGTACCTAGACTGTGGATTAACCTACTGGAGTACAAGCTCATGAAGCAAGCATTTGCGGGTGTTTTCGTGCTGGCGTTTGCAGTTGGCGCGATCGCACAGGAAAAGGAAACTACGACCGTCAAGACTACGACAACGACGGTCAAGAGTAGTTTCGATCTGCTCGGAGGTGAGACATTTAATGTCACAGATGCGACGACCTTTGAAGAGGGTGCGGTTGATCTGCGATTGGCTACACGTTACGCCGAGAGCGCGTTAGCGGATGATGGTGAAGTAAGCAAATCCTGGACGATTACGCCGGTTATTGTCTGGGGAGCTTCGGACCGGCTGGAATTGTCGATCGGCGTGCCGTTAAATCACGTCGAAAACTTCAACTCCGCATTGGACGGGAATTACGATACCAATATCGGCGGGCAGTACCGATTCACTGAGCAGGAAGGTCATTGGCCGGCGCTGGCGCTCGCGGGAAATTTGCGAATTCCGACAGGAGATGGTTCAAGCGGTGTTGATTATGAGATGCGGCTTGTGCTTTCCAACGACTGGGAAAACGGCCTTCGTTCGCACTTTAACCTGTTTGGCGAGATTACGAACGGCAATAACCTCGAACCATGGGACCAGCGCGATTTCCAATATGGTGCGGTGATCGGCGTTGACGGCCCGCTCTGTGCCGATGGTGCGGTTCGGTGGGTAGCGGACTATATGTACCGCATCAGTGAAGTTGAAGGCGGCGGCGGCCAGAACATCGGCGAAGCCGGCTGGCAGTGGCAGATCAACGACACCAGCAAGCTTGGAATGTCGGTTCAATTGTCATTGGATCGTGCAGAAGACGCTTCGGACGTTGGTGCGGCCCTGACTTATGCCTACACCATAAGGCCGTAACGAACGCTTCTTAGCGATTAGCCCATAGAATCATCGGCCCGGCGAGGGTTTGTCCCTGCCGGGCCGATTTTCTTTTTGGGATTTCATTGCGGACCTCAATCCGCGAGGAAGTACGTACGCGCCCAATGGCCCTGCGACTCATCAGGCTGAACAGCGCACCAGATTCGGCTTAATCGCGTCGGCCTGCAACTCTTGAGGCGTAGTAAAGCAAGGTGAGGACTGCGGTGATGGTTGCGGCAACATAAGTCATGGCCGCCGCACTCAGGACCTTAGCGACGACCCGGTCTTCCTGAGCGGAAACCATGTTGTTGCTCAAGAGGACCTGGCGAGCGCGCTTGGAGGCGTTGAACTCGACTGGCAAGTTGACGAGCTGAAACAGGACGACCACTCCGAATAGTGCCAGCCCGGCGACGGCCATCCCCGTGAAATTCAGGACGATCCCAGCGATAATGAGTCCGACGGAGAGGTTGCTGCCGATGGAAGCCATCGGAACCAGGCCATTGCGGAAAGCAAGAGGACCATAAGCGGTTGCGTCTTGAATGGCGTGGCCCACCTCGTGTGCGGCGATGCCCAGTGAGGCGAGCGATCGTCCGTGGTAGACATCGGGGCTAAGCCGGAGGACCTTGTGCTTGGGGTCGTAATGGTCGCCGAGGAACGATTGGGCGGGTTCGATGGCGACGTTGCTGATTCCATGAACGTTAAGGATTCGCTGGGCGGTCTGGGCCCCGGTCAATCCGCTTCCGGCTGGTACCTTCGAAGCCTGGGCATAGGCTGACTTTACCTTCACCTGGGCCCAAAGGGCGAGCAATATGGCCGGGCCGACGTAGACAAAGTACATGGGATCAAAGAAAAATTGGCCTATCATGTGCATCGACCCGTAATCTTTACCCCCAGGGACCCTTACTGATCGGCATCATCATTGACCATAAACCGCCCCGCCGTCAATACGGGAAAAAGGGCCGCCGGGTTCAATGATCGGGGCAGAAGGGGCCATACAACGTGTAGTCCCAGTTTGACAGGCTACGCGCGGCCGGGTATATGAACCGCGAACCGATGAAAGTCGATTCCGCCCCAACGGCGGTTACTTTTTGAATCGGAGAGACGGGCGTTCGGCCCTCGAGCGGTGTCGGTCGTGGTATCGGATCGCGGCCCCACGCGGGGGAACCTCGTTGAGGCCTCTTTTGGGAGCCTAGTTTGAAGAAGATTTATGTAGGAAACCTTTCGCGGAATACAAGCGAGCAAGAGTTGGAGGCTGCGTTCAGCGCTCATGGAGCTATCCGCAGCGTGGCCATCATCCGCGACCGTTACACCGGCGATTCGCGTGGTTTCGGGTTCGTCGAAATGGACAATGAACAGGAAGCGGGTGAGGCCATCGGGGCGCTAAACGGCACAGAGCTTGGCGGACGTACCTTGACGGTCAACGAGGCCAAACCCATGGAGCGCCGCTCCGGCGGTGGTGGTGGCGGTGGCTACGGCGGTGGCGGCGGAGGACGTGGCCGTGATCGCGGCGGCTATGGCGGCGGCGGACGGGATAGGCGTTAGTTCTCAGGCCATTTGCCCCATTTTCTGCTGCTTTTCCGTAGCGTGGTCGCAAAGGCCACTCGGCGGATTCTATTGGAAAGTTCGGTCGGACGGCCGGGCCAGGGCAGTTTCTGCGCTTTTTTCAACGACCTGCCGGATCGACTCTGATTTTTCACATCAATCGGATAGATCGGCGATTTTTTGCTTGTAACACGCTGGAGCGTCGGTGAGAATGCCTCGTCCCGGCGCGGCGGGTGTATTCGGGCTTTACCTCCCAAGCGTCTCTAAGGCGGAGCATAAACAAGTATGTCTATTAAGAAAGAGCAGTGGGGCACTCGGCTTGGGTTGATCCTGGCCGTAGCTGGCTCAGCGGTGGGTCTAGGGAACTTTCTGCGGTTCCCCGGCAACGCGGCCGCAAACGGCGGCGGCGGCTTCATGATCCCCTATTTTTGCGCCCTCATTTTTCTAGGCATCCCCATCTGCTGGGCCGAATGGACGATGGGGAAATACGGAGGTCAATTCGGGTTCAACTCCAGCCCGGCCATCTTCGGCGTCGTCGGTCGCCGCTCCATTTGGCGCTATTTGGGTGTTCTCGGATTGGTAATCCCGGTCATCGTTTACATGTACTACGTGTTGATTGAGTCATGGTGCCTGGGATATGCCGCGAGTTTCCTGTTCGGTTGGATCGACCTGGGCGCCGACAAGAGCCAGTTCACTGCGAAGAGCGTTGATTATTTTAACAGCTTCGTGGGAGCAAATCAGGACGGTTTGATGCTGGAGGGATCCATTCACATCAGCGTCATCGTCTGGTTGCTCGTATTTGCCGTCAACTTCGTCTTGATTTATCGCGGTCTGTCGAAGGGAATCGAGTTGTTTTGCAGGTACGCCATTCCGGTCATGGCGATCTGTGCATTTGTCGTGCTGATCCGTGTCCTGACGTTGGGGACCCCGGACCCCAACCAACCCGAGCTGAACGTCCTCAACGGGCTGGGGTTCATGTGGAACCCCAAGGGTTTGCAGGAAGGGGAGAGCTGGGTGTCCGCGCTGGCTAACCCCAAGACCTGGATGACCGCATCGGGTCAAGTCTTCTTCAGCCTTTCCGTGGGGTTCGGCGTGATCATCAACTACGCCAGCTATCTCAAGCGAAAAGATGACGTTGTGCTGTCGGGATTGACCGCCACTTCCACCAATGAATTCTTCGAGGTGTGCCTGGGCGGCTTGATCACCATTCCGGCGGCGTTTGTGTTTCTGGGGATGGCCGGGGCGTCACAGTCCGGGACGTTTGACTTGGGATTCAAGACATTGCCCGTAGTTTTTGAATACATGCCGGGCGGACGGTTTTTCGGGTTCCTCTGGTTCTTCATGCTCTTTCTGGCGGCGATTACCAGCTCGCTTTCCATGCTTCAGCCCGCGATTGCTTTTCTGGAGGAGTCGCTGGGCATCGGGCGGCGCGCATCCGTGGCGATCCTCGGCTTGATTACCGGTTTGGGGTCATTGTTTTTCATCTATTTCAGTAATGGGCTGAAAGCGCTCAATTACGTTGACGACACGGTTGGAAATATTCTGATCGTTGTATTGGCCCTGGTTCAGACTTTGCTTTTCGCTTGGGTGCTGGGAGTAAAGCGAGGCGTCCAGTTCGCCCACGAAGGTGCGGAGATGCGTCTTCCCTTCTTCTTCCCGTTTGTGATCAAGTACGTTACGCCATCGTATCTGATCATCATGCTCGTGATGTGGGTATTGCAAACATTGCCGGAGTATGCCAAGAAGACGTTGGATGACCCGGTACTCAAGTACTCGTTCGGAGTGGTTGTGGTGACCACAGTCTTCTTGCTGTTCCTGATACGGATCGGCGGGCGGCGATGGCGGGCGGAGACGGTGGACAAACGGTAATCTCGCTGCTCACGGGGGAACGTGCCTCGTGGCGCTTGACGGGAGGCGATTTCATGACAACCGGCGGATGGATCTTCATGGTGGTCTCAATCGGTTTCGTGGTTTCACTGATATCGTTTTGTTACTTCCGCGTGCTCAGAAAGCCCGCTGCCGCAGATCACATGCATGCGCCTTTGGACATCGACACCCACGATTTGGGCACCTAAGCCCTGATGCGACAGGCGCGAAATAACAGAAATGTCAAAAGGCTTTTTTCGTACTAAGAACCTGGATGAAATCCTGGCGGCGGCCGACAAGCCGCAGGCCCGTCTGCGGCGCAGTCTCGGTCCGGTACACGTCACGCTGCTGGGCATCGGGGCGATTATTGGCGCGGGGATTTTTGCGACGATCGGGACGGCGGCCGCTGGGGACGCCGCCCGGCCGGGGGCCGGGCCTTCCTTGGTGCTGTCCTTCGGCATCACCGCCGTAGTGTGTGCGTTTACTGCTCTGTGCTACGCGGAAATGGCCGCCATGGTGCCGATTTCCGGGTCGGCCTATACCTACACCTATGCGACCCTCGGCGAACTGATCGCCTGGATCATCGGCTGGGACCTCATTCTCGAATACGCGGTGGGCAATACGGCCGTCGCCATCAGTTGGGCGAACTATTTCCGCACGCTTCTAAGCGGTATTGGAATCGACTTCCCCGTTTGGTTGGCGACGGACTATCGCACGGCGGCCCTTGATCCGGCGATCATCGATGCGGCCCCCCATATCCTGGGAATTCCAATTGTCTTCAACCTACTTGCGTTTTTCATCGTCGCCGCACTGACCGTGGTGCTGGTGTGGGGTATTCGTGAGTCCGCCGCGTTTAACGCGGGGATGGTCGTGGTGAAGCTACTCGTGTTGGCGTTCTTCGTCGCCGTCGCTTTGTATTTCGTGTCGCCTTCCCAGATGGCCGAGAATTGGCACCCCTTTCAGCCGATGGGCTGGAATGGGACGTTGGCCGGCGCTGCGGTGGTATTCTTCGCCTACATCGGTTTCGACGCCGTTTCCACCGTTGCGGAGGAGACGCGCAACCCGCCTCGTGATCTGCCCATCGGCATCATCGCATCCCTTGTCATCTGCACGATCATCTACATCGTTGTGGCGGCAGTTTTCACGGGCCTGATTCCGTACAGCGAGCTGGTCACGAAGCTGGCGAGTGAGAAGGCCGAGCCTTTGGTCATGGCCCTGGATCGTGCCGCCCCACACCAGGTCTGGGCGACCAACATCGTGGCATTCGGATCGGTGGTGGCCCACACCGCCGTCTTGCTTGTATTCCAGATGGGGCAGCCGCGAATCTTCTTCTCGATGGCCCGCGACGGACTGCTGCCGGCCAAGTTCGCCTCCGTGCACCCCCGGTTCAAGACACCCCATGTCACCACGATCCTCACCGGCGTCATCGTTGCCACGGTCGCGGCCTTCAGCAACATCGACGAAATGGTGGACCTGACCAACATCGGGACGTTGTTTGCTTTCATTCTGGTTTGTATTGGGATTCCCATCCTTCGTCTCAAGGACCCCAACCGCCCCCGGCCCTTCCGCGTGCCATTGGGGCCATGGTTGCTACCCATCCTCGGCGCCGCGTCGTGCCTCGGACTTATCTGGTATCTCCCGCAGGCGTCGTGGTGGCGATTTGTCGGCTGGATGCTGCTGGGTTTGGCGGTGTATACCGGGTTTTCTTATTCCGGCAGCCTGATTGGGCGAGCCATGGGACGTCCGACCCGAACGCCGCTTTGTCTCAAAGTGGCTTCATTGGGCTGTCTCCTTTTGGCCGCGGGAATGTTTACCATTCCTCACGATGCCGGCCCGTCGAAGCTCTTGAACGCGCTAGTTGACGCCACTGCCGATGGTCACCGCCAAGTCCTGACCGGATTCTACCTGGCCGCCGCGGGACTGGTCATGGCTTTCATCGGTTGGCACTTGGAGTTGACCCGACGCGCCGCGACTTCGGAAAACTGATCTCCCGTCTACAAGCGTTCGAAGAGTGTGGCGACGCCCTGGCCGACGCCGACGCACATGGCGGCCAGGCCTCCCCGAGCGTAGCTCGGTGTATCTCGAAACCGCGAATAAACAGGAATCCCGTGTGATGACCGCTGTTTTAGTCGGGACAAGCCGTACGAACCCAAAGGTCCCGGTCGGTTTCCGGCTCAGCGCCGCGGTTTTTTGAAGTCGCAAGGAAGTCTCCGTCGACTATGAACGATTTCTCGTAATGGCTACCGACGCCGATCTCCCATCCGAACCGCGCCACCAAGTGAAAAGTTAATGTGCCGTCCGAATTCATCCCTGCCGTCGTGCGGTCGTCGAAGTCTCCCAGGATTTCGAGTGAAATCTGATTGCTCGTTACTTCGATTACTTTCTCTTCGAACACCTGAATGTATGGGCGCGAATCGCACAAACAAGAGTTACCATCGACACCTGTAATCCCAACGTGGTTAAAAGAGCCGGTCATCAAATCGATTCTGAGCCATTCCACCTCGATCCACTCAGCGCTTCCATCATCATATGTCTCGTTTTGGACACGCGACCAACAACCATTCAGTAGTTCCATGGGTCCAATAGGTGATCCTAGCGGAGCATCTTGCAGAGGATGATCATCAAGAAATGTTTCGCTGCGGTGCTCCAGAACCGCCGCGAGGGGGCGCGGAACTTCGCGAAGAGTTACATTCTGCTCTTGCGGTTGTGCCGGCGTAATTGCCAAGACGCAAAGCTCAGACGTCCGTACTTGGTCGCAAAGTGTTCCCGACAACTCCACGGTTGAACACTCGTCTATGTTTGCAAGCGCCTCGAAAAAACAGGGGTCAGTAAATCTCGGCACGCATCCGGCCAGTTGAACGAGCACAATGGGAAGGACACGGATTGACGGGGCGTTCCACACGAATTGCATTTTAGCTTCGCTCGAACAATGTTGCCACGCCCTGGCCGACACCGACGCACATGGTGGCGAGCCCCCGACGTACTTCGCGGCATTTCATTTCGTGCAGGAGCGTCGTGGTGATCCGCGCCCCGCTGCAGCCGAGCGGGTGGCCCAACGCGATCGCGCCGCCGTTGACGTTCACCCGCGAAGCATCCATCCCCAATTCCCGGATGCAGGGAATACACTGCGCCGCAAAGGCCTCGTTGAGTTCGATCAGGTCGATGTCGTCGATCTTCAACCCCGCCCGCTTCAAAGCCTTCGTTACGGCCGGGATTGGGCCGAGTCCCATGCACGATGGATCGACGCCCGCCGTTGCCGATGGACCGACGAAAGCCAGCATCGGCAACTTCAAGCGACTGGCCGTTGCCTCTTCCACGAGCAGCAAGGCGGCGGCGCCGTCGTTGATGCCTGAGGAATTGCCAGCGGTCACGGTCCCATCCTTGGCAAAGGCCGGCTTGAGCTTGGCGAGGGCTTCCAAAGTTGATTCGGGTCGGGGGTGTTCATCGCGATCAACGACAATCGGGGGCTTGCCTTTCTGTTCAATCGTCACCGGGACGATCTCATCATGAAACCGTCCGGCCTCCATCGCCGCTTTGCACTTCTTCTGGGATTCTAAGGCGAACCGGTCTTGTTCCTCACGAGTGAGTTTGTATTTGCGGGCGACATTCTCCGCTGTTTCGCCCATGGAAAAGGGGTGATGCATGGCGGCCAGCTTGGGATTGGTGAATCGCCAGCCGATGGTCGTGTCATGAATTTCCGCGTGGCGACCGAACGCGGACTCAGCTTTGGGAATAACAAATGGAGCGCGAGACATGCTCTCCACGCCGCCGGCGATCATCACGTCGCCGTGGTCGGACTCGATCAAGCGCGCGGCGATGTTGATGGCGTCGAGGCTGGAGGCGCATAGGCGATTGACCGTCGATCCCGGCACGGAATCGGGCAGCCCCGCGAGAAGCACGGCCATTCGGGCGACGTTTCGATTGTCCTCGCCCGCTTGGTTAGCCGCGCCGAGGTAAACGTCGTCAATCCGATTCGGATCAATTCCTGTCCGTTCGATCAGTTTGCGGATCACCCATGCGGCGAGATCGTCGGGGCGAACACCGCTGAGCGCGCCGCCGTACCGTCCTACCGGCGTACGAACCGCGTCGATGACTACTGCTCTTCGCATGAGCCATTCACTCCGAAATCAGCGCCGCAGGTTCAAATCGTCCGGGTGCGGCGGATGTGTTCAGCCCTTTCAAGACCCCGCGAATGGTTCGTGGTCCGATTTCGTCGATCCACGCCATCGGTCCCTTGGGGTAGTTCGTCCCCTTGACCATCGCGGTGTCGATATCTTCACGAGTGGCGACGTTCTCGCCAAAGGCGATTGCGGCCTCGTTCAGAATTGCGCCGAGTAGGCGGGCAACAACGTATTGTTCGGTGATGCCCGCCTGCGCGGCGCCGGCGCGCTCGGCGAAGGTACGCACCGCATCGCGAAGGAGCGGTGAAAGCTGAAAGCTGCGGCGATCGACGGAAAACGCGGGGAGGGAATGCCCGTCGGCGTAGGAGTAGAAGCCCCGATTCGTCTTGCGGCCCAGATGGCCATCCGCAACGAGCTTTTTCTGAATGTCGTGCGGTGTGAAGCGAGGGTGCTTGTTCATCTGCTCCCAGACCGAGGTGCTGACGGCAAGGTTCACGTCCAACCCCACCAGGTCCATCAGTTCGAATGGCCCCATCTTGAAGCCGCCGTGGACGCGCATGATGTTGTCAATCTCGTCCACGCCCGCCACGCCCTCGTCCAGGAGCCGCAGGGCTTCAAGATAATAGCCGCGGGCGACGCGATTGACGATAAAGCCGGGGGTGTCCTTGGCCACCACGGCGATCTTATCCCAGGATTTGGCCGCCTGGACGGCGGCATCGATCGCCCATTGAGCACTGGTCCGGCCCGCGATCACTTCGACCAGGGGCATGAGCGGAGCGGGATTGAAGAAGTGCATCCCAACGACGCGCGAAGGATCACGGACGGCCTCGGCGATCCGGCTGACGGAAAGCGACGAGGTGTTCGTCGCCAGGACGGTTTTCGGTCTGGTTGCGGCGTCGAGTTTTTTGAAGACATCTTGCTTAATTTCGAGAACTTCGACGACCGCCTCAATGACAAGCTCCACATCCGTGGGCAAACAACCCTTCGCCTTGGTGTCAACAGGAATCACGAGGTCCAATGCGGCGTTCCGATCCGCCTCTGACAATTTCCCCTTTTCCACTCCGCGGTTTAAGTTTCTCTTGATGTTCTCGATGCCTCGCTGCACCAATTCGGTTTGGACGTCGAGGAGGTGGACGGCACAGCCATTCATGGCCGCCAGTTGGGCAATCCCCGCCCCCATAGTGCCCGCGCCGATTACCGCTATGGACTGGATCATGTTCCGTCTCTAGTTCTCAAAATACCCGAATCTTCCGGTCCGCCCTGAAAAACCCTTGACGCTCCCATCGCGGGATGGTATCATGGTGCCATCTAATTGTCCTATCGTCGTGACGGAGAGAATGTGGGGAGCCTGCGAAGGAGGAAAAGCTGTGCAAAGCAAGTCGTCGATTGTGAATCTTCTCATTGTTTCGGCGGTGGCCGCTATTGCCCATTCGCACGATGTTGTCGCCGGACCACCGTGTCCATGCAATAGCGACGTCAGCACTCTTGGCGGTTCGGGGATCAACGTCATCGATGTCGCAGTTGTGAGGGATTGTATTAACGGCATTTGTGGACAATGCGTCAACGACTGCGATGTTGACTGTGACGGCGACGTGGACTACTACGACGCGGGCGTCGTCTCATGTGCATTCCAAGGACAGATGAACTGTTGCAGCGAGCCGGATGGCGCCTGCACGGGCGCGAGCAACGGCACGCCCGCCTGCGTGAACACCACGGACAATTATTGCGACTTATTTAGCGGCACTTGGCATGGAGACGAGTCGCTTTGCGCTAACGGCGTTCTGGTTCCGACCGTCTCCACATGGGGTCTGCTCGCCCTGGGAATCAGCATCCTCATTGCGGCCACGCTCGTGCTCCAGCGCCGCGCACTCTGCCAAGTAGTGGCCTAGTCAAATGGCCAGTCGAGCGTTCTGAGCATCGCATCGCGTTCTCCGTTGGGAATATCGTCATGACCCGCGCAAAACGCGGCGCCGCGCTTGTCCCACTGAGGCGCGTGGCGTAGCATGGCGCGGGTGGAGCGGACCATCGCCCTTTGGGTTGCTTATGACGGAACGGACTTTCACGGCTGGCAGAATCAACTCGAACTGCGGACGGTGCAATCGGTCCTGGAGGAGGCCATTCGGCGCGTGGTGCGGCATCCGATCAATCTGCTGGGAAGCGGTCGAACGGACGCCGGGGTCCACGCCGCGGGCCACGTGAGCAGCTTTGTCACGACCTGCGAGTTGGACCCGCAGCGGTTTCGCCATTCCATCGCTTCCCGTCTGCCCACGGATGTTTCGCTCATTGCCCTGCGCGACGTGCATTCGAGTTTTCACGCCACCCGCAGCGCGATCAGCAAGCTCTATCGTTACCGCATTCACAACACGCCGAGGCGGCCCGTGGAGTGTCAGACCCATCGGTATACCTATCACTATTGGGAGCCGCTGGACGTCGAGAGGATGCGGGCGGGGGGGAGGCATTTCATCGGGGAGCGGGACTTTGCGGCCATGGCGGCCAAGGGCGGCCAGCGTGAAACGACGGTCCGAAGAATCCTGCGCTGCGATATCGAACGCCACTTGGACGAAATTCGTATCGACTTCCAAGGGTCGGGGTTTCTTTACAAGCAAGTGCGGACCATGGTCGGTACGTTGGTCAATGTCGGGCGTGGGCATTGGGAACCGGACCGGGTCGCGGAAATTCTCAAAAGCACCGACCGGGCGAACGCCGGTCCCACCGTACCCGCGCGGGGACTGTGCCTGCAATGGGTGAAATATCCGCCGGCATTGCTTTCACCCGAAGGGCATCCCGCAGTGTCCGTCTTTGAATCCTCGAACGGTGAATGACAAATGACCAATGACGAATGTCGTATGTCGAATCAGGGCCGCGAATTTGAGGGAGCGGACCAATCACTTCGCCGCTTCGTCGCTCCGTCGCTCCGTCGCTCCGTGCCTTCGTGTTTACTTGCCTGTATGTCTTTCCCCATTCGATAGTAATTTATGCGAATCTGCCACGTCATTACCCGTCTCATCATCGGCGGCGCGCAGGAGAACACCGTCCTTACTTGTCGCGGATTGACCGAACGCGGGCATGAGGTGACGTTGATCTCCGGACCGGAGACGGGCCCGGAGGGATCGCTTTGGGACAAGGCCGAGGTGGCTGGGTGCGCGTTGGTGCGTGTGAATTCCCTGCGGCGGGCAGTCCGGCCAATTTCAGACTGGCGGGCGGCGAGAGAACTTCGTCGATTATTCCTGCAACTTCAACCGGACGTAGTGCACACGCACAGTAGCAAGGCCGGTATCCTTGGTCGATGGGCGGCGGCCATGGCCGGTGTGCCGGTCGTCGTACACACCATCCACGGTATGAGCTTTAACCGAACGCAGGGGCGCCTCACGCAGTTAGTCTATCGGGGGCTGGAGCGAAGTGCGGCGCGATATACGACGAGTTTCGTGGCCGTCGCCGACGCGATGGTTAATCAGGCAGTGGCGGCCGGCATCGCCCCGCGGCAGCAATTCGTCACCATCCGCTCCGGCGTGGAGACGGAGCGTTTCACGCCGGATGCCAATGCGCGCCGTCATTGCCGCAAGGAGTGGGGGGTCCGCGACGACAACGTGGTCGTGGGAACGATCGCGCGACTTTTTCCCAATAAGGGCCATGCGGAAATCCTGCTCGCCCTGGCTTCGGCCATCGTTCGCCAGCCGAAGCTCCGTTTTGTTTGGATTGGGGATGGAACCCTTCGGCATCAATTTGAGAAGTGGCTGAAGGACGGTGAGTTGGGCGAGTTTGTCCGAATGGTTGGGCTGGTGCCCACGGAGAAAGTGCCCTATTGCATCAACGGATTCGACGTCATGCTGCACGCCTCGCGGTGGGAGGGCCTGCCGAGGGCCGTCGTTCAAGGCCTGCTCTCCGAAGTGCCGGCGGTGAGCTTCGACAACGACGGGGCCCCGGAAGTGGTGCGAACGGGGGAGACGGGCATTCTCGTCCCTCTCGGCGACATCAATGGTCTTTCTGACGCCCTGGTGCGGCTCGCGGGTGATGCCGAGTTGCGGCGGGACATGGGCCGACGCGGGCGGGAGCTTTGCCGGAAGGAATTTGATTGGCACAATATGGTCGAGCAGCTCGAGCAGTTGTATGGAAGACTGCTCGCGAGCAAACCCAGCGCCGGTAGCTCAGGTGGATAGAGCATCGGATTTCTAATCCGACGGTCGGGGGTTCGAGTCCCTCCCGGCGCGATGTCAGTTTCCAAGTCAGAATCGCAGATAAACCCTTGTTTCATAGGGTATTCATTCGATGTCACGTCGTAGCGCTCAAGGTCGGATTCAACTCCTTGCGACTCGGTGCAACCGCCTTCTGCAGCGCCTTTTGCAGCGCCCTTTTCGTTCGATTCCGGCACCCGTCCAGCGGCCCGCTCAAACAGCTCGGCGGGAACCTGTAAATAATGCTTGCGGGATACCGCTTCGGAATGCCCCAGCCATGCCGAAACCGCATGTTGGGGGAAGTCCCCGGCCCACCCGGTTTCACAGCTCCGCCGCAGGGTCTGAAACAGGTCAGCCCAGGGCTTCAAGCCCGCCCAGTGTAGGATGCGTTGGAACTTCCGCCGCAGATTGTGGATGCTGAGGATCACAATGAGCTGTTGCCGTTCCGGCGCGGCATCAAACGCATCTTGCAGGATTGCGCTCAAGGCCGGAGCGATCGGAACTTCCCGGCGTCGATGCTTGTCGAATCGCTCGGTCTTGGGAGAGTACACCGACAATCGCCCATGCTCCCAGTCCACGTCGCTCCAAGTCAGTCTGTGGGTCTCCGATGGACACCGCAACCCGGCGTAGCGACACAATCCAAACAAGGTCCGCCATGCCACGTCTGGGCAGGCGTCGAGTATCCTTGCGGCCTCATCGGGCGTAACGTAGCGCGTCCGTTCGGCAGCGATTGCCCCGGTCTTCAATCGTCGAAACGGATTAGAGCCGATCAGCTCCCGTTCCACCGCGTGATTGAAAGCCGTTTTCGCGTTGCGGGCTTGCTTGCGGATCGTAGCTTCCGATTGCCTTTTCTCTGCGGCCAGCCATGCCCGCCAGTCAGCGGCCCCATCGACCGTCAATGTGTCAATCGGCCTGTCCGCGCCGAAAAACTCGGAAAGCAGGTCGCTTGTGCGTTGCACCTCCACAATGCTCGACGGCTTCAATTCGGATTCCCGTTGACCGATGTACTTGTCGTGCCATTCCTTCAGTGTCGGCGCGGCGGGTACGGGTACGCGCGGTGCGACCAGCCCAAGGCGCGCCAGCTTTCCGTGAATTGCATCGGGCAACCCGGCCAGCCACGTTGACACTTCCGGGTCCGGCGTCGTGTTCGTGATTGCACACGCTATCAGCGCCTCGACCTTGCCCTTAAATACAAGCGCGGGCTTCAACCCGATCTTGCCCAGGCGGATCGTCCGCCGGTTCCCTTCACGGTCGTTAAACTGAATCGCCCGCGTTGGAACCTTGCCTTTGCTCGTCTTGTTTAAGCTCGCCATTCGTCACCCTCAATACCTTGCCCACGCCTGAGCTGCAAGTCGAGCGCGTTCAGCATCCTCAGCCGCGTCAAACATAATTCCCCCGCGTTCACGCTCGTCGGAGTCGTCAACTTCCGGTTGAGCGTTTCGGGAATGATCCACAGACCGAAGGTGCTCACCTTGCCCGAAGGTGCTCACGTCCGAAGGGGTGAGCATCTTCGCCCCTTCGTGAGCATCTTCGGGAGCTGAACCCTTTGGCAGCTCCCATATCCAACCCTTGTCGAAGCCCGACTTCCTGGGTCGAATCCCTAGTCGTTCCTTGGACCGCCGAAGTGTCGCCCAGGCGAAGCCCGCTTCTCCGGCTTGCGATTTGATTTCCGTTGTCGGAAGCGGGCCACCGGCCAGCAGCTCCCGTAACCAGTCGGTAGCGGTGTCCCGTTCGGTCGGTTTGTCATGCCGTGGTTGATCGACGGTCAACGCCTCATTCGCCGTGACCGTCACCGGCTCCGCTTCCCAGGCGACGAAGGCCATACCGGGATTGCCGTCCACCGCCTCAAGCGAATAAGCCAATCCCGTCCCGTCGGGCGCGATGTTGTTCTTGGCGGACAGGAACATCCGGCGTGACGGGTTTTCTTCGTCGCGCACCACAAGCCAAACTGCCCGCGCTGCGGCGACGAATGCCAGCGAGCCCATCGCACGATAGAGCGCGTTTGATCCGCCACCCTTGTTCAAGTGAGTCACGGCAAGCATCGCCACGCGGTATTGACCCGCCAGCTCCGACAACGGGGCGAGCAGACCCCGGATTTCGGCATTCTTATGACTGTCGGTTTTCCCGGTGAAGGCCGTCACCGGATCGACGACGACCAGCCGACAGTTGGGCGTTTGCTTTATCGCCACCTCCAACGCGGGTATGTCTTTTTCGAGGTTGAGCGATCGACGTACGCGCTTGCCCGTTCCAGGCTCGGAAAACTCGACGCCTTGAATCGCCGTGATTCGGGACACGTCCGCACATGCTGCGTCCAGTCGCGGACGGATGGTGTCGGCAATATCATCCTCAGCGGAAAGCAGCACCACCCCGCCGACGGGGTTGGGTTCATCGCGCCGGTCCGGCCAAGGCGTCCCGCTCGACAAGCGAGCTGCAATGTCCAGGGTCAGAAACGATTTTCCCAACCCCGGATCGCCAGCGACGAGGGTGAGCTTTCCCAGCGCAATCCGCCCCGGCCAAAGCCACGACACCGGCTCCGGTTGCACGCCACACAATCGCACCAACACCGGCGAGGGCGAGCTGTTCACGTCCTCGCCTTGCTGTGACGGCGCTCCGTCCACTGAGATAAGGGTCGGCGTAAAGATTTCTTGTAGACTTTCGTCCAGGCTCATGCCGACAGCACCGCCCTTCGGCGCAATCGTCGGACCACCGGATGGGTAAGCCCGCGCTCCATGCAACCCATGCAGCATTCCTTCTGGTTGAGCAGATCGAGCGCGCCGTCCCGGTCAGCGGATGGATCAGCCGTATCCCGGCCCAGCTCCGCCCACCCCGCATCCTGCATTTTGGTAAGAGTTTCGAGCGGATACCCTGTACCCAATGGACAGCGCGGTGGGAACGCTTCTCGGAAGGGTAACTCATGCCAGGGACAATAGGCGGGCTTGGATCGGCGCGGGGATTCCGTTCGGTCGGGGTTGCCCGCAATCGCAAAATCTGTATCATGCTGCGTGACCAAAGTAAGCTCCAAAGCGGCCCGTCGGTTCGTACCCGGCGGGTCGCGGTGTTTATGGTGATTGCTTCGCCGCGTCGGCCACGCCGACGGTCCGGGCGGCAATCCATTCGTGCAAACGATCCACCGGGAAAAGCACAGCTCTCCCGCAGCGAAAATGGGGAATCGCACCCTGCGCAACGAGCTGGTCCAACTTTCGCTCGGATATGCCCAGGGTTTTCGCGGCCTTGCCGCGCCGTAGTGCCATTTTTTTGTCATTGTCTCCGTCGTTCATTCGTGTACAGCTCCAATACACGCCGCTCATGCTCACCGCAGTCGGTGCGCCTACGTGGTATTTAATGGGTGCAGATTGTCCCTGAACATGCGCCAACGATGTGCCAACGATGTACTACGGATGTCAGCGGAGCTGGGGCGTGTGACTAGAGCATCCGATAGCCTTGGCCACGCTTCCCCGGAGAGTCGATGATGGATTTCAGCGCGGAGTCAAGCGCGTGATGGATGCGATCAGCACGGCGACCGCAGTTTTTGGTCAGCGTCGCCGCGAGTACGGGTTTGCCTTTGGCAGACTGCAACTCTTTAAGAAACTGGGCGGCTCCCGACTGGAGTCGATACGCTTTGCCGTCAAGTGTAGCGAGATCGTTTCCCTGATTCTGGCACTCGACTGTCAGTCGTGCCCACGCTGGTTTATCCGCCGCGAGCTGCGCGGCCTTCATTGCGCGGTCTACTTTTTCCCCCAATTCGTGATACAGGTCTTCGTAGGTCAAGTCCCTGTGCGGATCGCTTGCCTTCCGATACTCGGCGTCTAGTGTGGCAGCCGTCTTGTCGAGGGTGCGCAAAATCTGTCGCTGCGTCTTGGTGTCCTTGTCGAGCTTACCGTTGAAACCGTTTGCAGAAAGCGTTCGCAGGGCAAGGTGCAGAGACTCCGCGGCCTTTGGATAGCGAGATAATGCATGGGCGCGAAGCAAAACTGGCGCGCCACCGATTCCTGCGAGACGCCTGCGCTGGTTGAACCACACGTCGCGCCCTAGTGGGCCTAGGGTGAGGGTGAACAAGGTTTCAACCGCTAGTCTCTCTATTTCGTCTAGCAATGCCCAGTGCTTATGTGCTAGGACGGCGATGATCGTCAAACGACATTCCAACGCCCGTCGGGCATCCGGGTCAGCAAAGCGCAACGTCCCGTCTGGACTCGTGAATTGTTTCGCCCATTCTGCAATTGCCCACGCGAACCCCTGCAACGCGAACAATGTCCGACGGGCACGCCGTGATAGCGCGGTTGCGCGATTGGACCGGCGTCGCGGGGAGTTGTGCTTGGGCATGGCGCGCGTGCTTGGACCGGGTCGGTCACGACGGCCACGGGCACGCGCCGCCGCAGCCGTCGGGACCGCTTGGCGGGTAGCTATTCCGCCGTCCCGGCGCACTGAGTATACTCCTATCGCACCGCTACGCATACAGCTCCCCAGGGTGTGGCGGCCAGTCGAGGGACGAATCGTAAAAGTGTGAAGTTCGATGCAGCGAATCTATTGCCCAGAGTGCGAATCAGCAAACGCCGAAGATGCGCTTGTCTGTTCCCTTTGCGGTCACGGGTTGCAAGGGCCGCAACCGAACGTCGCCGCTCTAAGCCCCACGGCACGAAAGCGCCGGTCACGAAAACTATACATCGCGGCAGTGGGCGTCGTTGGGTTAGCTGGGGTGGGCATCATTGTGGTGACGAATCTCATTCGTCCGCAGCATTCGCTGAAAGTATCGACGGTTCCTTCCGAGGCTGTATCCGCCATCCTCGAACGTGAAAGCGCGCCGTCGGCACCTGCGGTCGGCTTGTTCGACCTATTCAAATCCAAGGAAGTGATCGACCAGGCGAAGTACGAGCGTCTTTACCGGGCCGGGAAGGCGATGACCGCTGCAACAGCAATCGGCGTTAATTCGGTCGAATTCAATCGGTTGTTGCGGGAGTTCAAAGCCGAATTCGACGTAGCGGTCGATCAGTCGGTCAAGAATCCATGGACGCCGTTGTTGAAGTCGATGATGGTCGCTTATCAGGATGCCATTGCACATTATGTGCAGAGTGCTTCTTTTTGGGATCAGCGTCTTGCTATTCGTGATGAAGAAACCTTTAATGGAAAACTTCCCATTTTTGATCTGGACTACGCAGAATCTATTCGGGAAAGATTCAGCGTCGAGTACACGACGGAGAAAATGAACTACACCAATAAGGTCTTTTACGGCTTCCCGTTGGAGCTTCCGCAGCTCATTTGGGGCAAGGCCGCCGAACACATCGCCGCTGCCGAGGAAATCTACCTTGGGAGGCTACCATAGGGGCTCGCATCTCACACTGTACTTAAATCCTCAATTTAATACATGAGCAGCGCAAGTCGTTATCCGACAAGGCTTTACGGCGGGATTATTATTGTATTTCTTTTGACGAACATCTACACATGTGATATAATAAGGGTATGAACACAAAACGCATTCCGATCGTGGCCTATTTCCGGGTTTCGACCAAAGGGCAGGGCGAATCCGGTTTGGGTCTGGACGCCCAGCGAACCGCCGTTGAAGCCTATGCCCGTTCCCACGCTGGAAGGCTCATCGGCGAATACACCGAAGTCGAGTCGGGCAAGAACGCGGACCGACCTGAGCTGCAACGGGCGATCGGCCATTGCCGACGGTCCCGTGCGACGCTGGTCGTCGCCAAGCTGGACCGCCTCAGCCGCAACGTGGCGTTTCTAGCGGCCTTGCTCGAAAACGGGTTTGAGTTCGTGGCGTGCGACAACCCGCACGTCAACCGCCTCACGCTGCACATTCTCGCCGCACTTGCGGAGCACGAAGCCAAACTGATTTCGGACCGCACAAAGGCCGCCCTTGCAGCCGCTAAGGCACGGGGCGTCCGGCTCGGCGCGCATCGGCCCGGACACTTCAACGACCCAGCACGCCGTGCAGCTCGCCTTGCCGGACTCAATAAGGGTCGCCAACGATCCGCAAAGGTCCGCCGACAACTCGCACACCAAGCGTATGTGGACTTGGTTCCCACGATCCACAATATGCGTGGGGACGGCGCTACGCTGCAAGCAATCGCCGACAAGCTGAACGCCGACGGCCACACGACTCGCCGGGGAAAGAGTTGGACGGCCATGACCGTCTTTCGGGTGTTGGAGCTGTCGCCGGTCCCGGCGTAAACCATTCTCGAACGATCCGCCGTTACCGCTCAGACGCCGAATGTCTACACACGCTCGACGCCGAGTCGCTCAAGGGCGTCCAGGATCGGTTCTCTCAGATTGTTATTGACCGTGACGCTGTGTCTGGGCGCGGGGTCGATACGGGCGAGTAGTTCACTCACTGCATACCTGTCGCCGTCGTATGCCCGATTGACGATTACACGAACAAGCCGCTCCATCCGGGTTTCGTTGGTTTCGTCGCCGCACGGTTTTCCAAGGTATTCATACGCCAGCTCGGTGAACGTCTTTCGCTTGGGACGGCCAGCCGGGTTTCCGCTTACACCGGGTCGCCACGCGGGGCGCAAGTTTCGGTGTTTCGTTCGGTGTTTATCAAGGGGTATGTCACGGGGCAATTCCACAGTCCTCAACTCCGTTTATTCACAGCTCCCATCCTTCGGCTTCTAGGGCAAGCAAACAGCCGAGTTCCAAATCATCAATTAACAGGGTTTCAGGTCGTGTCCGTGCAGCGCTTTTTGCAGCGCGCGCCGCGCTCTCGTCGCTCGCCGATAGGCGTAACGCATTATCAATTATCGGGTTAGACGAAAAACATTGGTCATCGGATGGAGTCTTTCTAATCCGACGGTCGGGGGTTCGAGTCCCTCCCGGCGCGGTACGTGGCAAATCTGTGGAAACAATTCATCTTCGTCGGCTGGTGCGAGAATCCGTTCTTGCACCTATTCGAGTGGCACAAACCAATCGCCAATGTGTTCTGTGATCTTCAGGCTCATCGGGCCTTGCGCGTGCGGCGGCGCGGTTTTCGTTTTGCAGGGACGCGAGCGACGGTTGATTCCGAGGGTTGACGTCGCCCGGCGAATGGGTTTTGCGAGACCTTGAGCCAGTAGAGCCAGGCGCGGGCCACTGCGGAGCCAAGGAGGGAGTTCCCCGGATACTCTCCGTCAGCATTTCGCGTACCCGAGGGCATGAGGGTTAAGCATTCCAGAGCTTGTTGCACGGTGTCCACGGCGTACACGTGGAACCGTCCCGCGGCACAGGCCTCGACCACGTCCTCGCGGAGCATCAGGTCTCCGGCGTTCGCTCCTGGGATGATGACGCCCTGGGTGCCGGTCAAGCCCAGATCGCGGCAGGTGTCGAAGAAGCCCTCAATCTTCTCGTTGACCGCGCCCACGGCGAGGATGTGCCCAACCTGGTCAATCGCTCCGGTGATGGCCAGGTCCTGCCTAAGCGGAATCTCGGTCAAGGCACTGAGCAAGCAGCAGATTTCAGCGCCGGAGGCGGAGTCGCCGTCGATGCCGCCGTAGCTCTGCTCGAAGGCGATCGAGGCGTCGAAGACGAGGGGGTGATCGGTGCGCAGTAGATGGCGCAGCAACCCTCCGAGAATATAAAACCCCTTGGTGTGGATGGCACCGCTTAAGGCGGATTCGCGCTCGATGTTGATGACCCCGGCGGTGCCGGGGCCGATGGTGGCGGTGATGCGGGCGGGAAATCCATAAATGAGCGGGCCCGCGGATATCACCGCGAGGCCGTTGATCTGACCGACGACTGCGCCGCGAGTCTCCACGCGGATGGTGCCGTCGGAGAGCAACTCCCGGAATCGACGAGAGGGCAGGTCGGCTCGTTGTTTGGTGCGGTCGATGGTCTGGCGCACGTCGCCGTCGGTGACGCGCTGCCGGCCATCCTTGTTGCAGATGAAAGCGGCCTCACGCGCGATATCGGCCAGGCGGCCGAAGCGGGTCGTGAGCTTGCCCTTGTCGGCGGCGATGCGGGCGCCGTGCTCGATCAGGGCGGCGACAGCGGTGCGGTCAAAGGGTGGGAGTTCCCCTTCCTTTGCGATCCGGGCGAGCACCCCGGCGTACTGATTGATTCCCTGTACATCGTGTGGGACCACGCGGGTGAAGTCGGCCAGCACTTTGAACATCTCGGGGAAGTCGGGATCGAATTCGTCGAGCATGTAGTAGAGGTTTGATTCACCGAGGAGGACGACCTTGACGTTGACCTCGATCGGTTCCGGCTTGATGGTCGGGGCCGCCCAGGGGTAGACAATCTCCGGAGGGACGATCTCCAACCGACCGGTGCGCAGTGTTCGCATCAAGACATGCCACGCGCCGGGTTCACGAAGGACATCGCGCGCTTCGAGGATCAAATACCCGCCGTCGGCACGAAGCAGCGATCCGGCGCGGATCATCATGTGGTCGAAGTGCGGGACATCGCCTCGGGTCGAAGTGTGGTCGATCGATCCCAGGAGGTTGGTCATCGTCGGTGTGTTCTCGACGATGATCTCGCATGATGCGTCGTCTTCATGGGTAAGGACGACGTTTACGCGGTAGACGCGGGTGAAGTCGGACTCTTTCTCGATCGCCCGGCGGCGGCGGTTCACCACGTCATCGATGACCTCATCCAAAAACCGTCGAATCTGCGGTCCGGGGAACTCGCGAGCGATATCGTCGGTCATGGGAGTCAGGATTGTCCGGACGTCTTTTTTCCACAAGGCAAGAATTGCCTCATTGTGGCTGCTTCTGATCTCGTTGACTTTCGCAGTGATTTCCTGCAGACGCGGCTGGAACGCGTCGTGGGTCTCGCGGAATCGGGCGTCATTCTCGTCGGTGACCTGGCCCGCGGCCCGCATCTGCTCGTATTCCTCGGGCGGGACGGCTTTGCCGTTGATGCGCGGGACGAGTGCGGATTGGACCACGGGGCCGACCTGGAAGCTGATCAACGCGAGACCGGCCTCCTCCAAGGACTTCTCGAACGGCTCGACGGCCTTGTCGATCCGCTTTTGCAATTCAAGATCGAGGGTTGTGCGTTTGGCGACCAAATCCTGAGAGGAAAGGGCGGTTTTGAGATCATCGCGGATGAAATCGGCCAGCTCGTCCATTCGATGCTGGAATGGTTGACCCTGGCTGCGGAAGAGCGTCAGAAGTCTGGGTCGATCGGGCTGGGCGAAATTATGGACGTAGCAGCGGTCACGCGCCGCGGGGCAGGCGAGACGAGTCTGCTCGAGCATCCGGCGGATGAGGGTCATGCGGCCCGTACCGGTGATCCCACGCACGAAGACGTTTTGTCCGGGAGCGTTGGTTTCGAGGCCGAACTTCAGGGCGTCCACGGCGGATTCCTGTCCGATTACGCCGGTAATCGGTTCGATATCCGCGGTGGAGTCGAACGGAAGAGCCCTGGGGTCGCATCGCCAACGAAGTGCCGCCGGGGGAAGGGGTTCGACGCTGATTTCGAACGGCGCCTTCGTGGCCGTTCGTCGCCGAGGCGTTTTTCGACTTTGACGCACGGCTCGGCGCGATTTCGACTTGGGCATGATCCGATCCTTTCAGAGGGCGGATTATGGCACGCGAATGACAGATTACAAATTGCCATGAGTATTAGAGAAGACTGCGCCCGGCGGGATTCGAACCTGCGACCCCCGGTTTAGGGGCGACGCGACCGAAGAGGGAGTGTCGCCGTGCTCTATCCAGAATTAGCAACCAGAAATGCGCCCGGCGGGATTCGAACCTGC